>Ga0310344_10002176_pt1 | contig 14761 bp, 10 predicted proteins | sample HC15DNA20200_MG_FD_203801 | JGI IMG/M metagenome (GOLD analysis project Ga0310344, IMG submission 203801) | Marine microbial communities from station ALOHA, North Pacific Subtropical Gyre - HC15-DNA-20-200_MG | ecosystem: Environmental > Aquatic > Marine > Oceanic | place: Pacific Ocean: North... | reverse complement strand
ACGGTTGTTTTTAAATAATAATGGCGGCAAAAATATATATTCAATTAAGCCTACTTCAGATCTTCCAAAGGTTGGGACCAGCAAATCATTGGAAGTCAATCCAACTCCTATGCCTGACTCGAACATGACTTCTAAACCTGAGATACTTAAGCTAATAAGACAAGTGGAAGTGACTCCAGATGAAAACTTAGACATTATAGGTGCTTTTTGTCGGATAAATTATGTTCCCGTAGCTGATAAGTTTCTGGTCACATTCGGAGGATTATCTACGAAATATGGAACTCATGGGTATGGTTACAAATGGTACACAACTGACTTGGAATTCACTGGGGAAGTTGGCCTTTTTGAAGAGCGTGGTAACGATACTGCTTCACTAATGATTGATAACACGTATTATTTTCTTACTGAAGGTGGAAAAGACATATGGGCTCTTAAGAAGTATGACCCAATCACATGGACTCTCCTTGGCGAAACCAAAATTTTACGGGATCCAAATAAGGAGCCTAATAATGACTTTATGCTTGCACATGTTAATGGAATTCTAGACGTGGCTGGTTTATATGTTGCTGACGCAGAATCTCCTGTTAACCAAAGAGAGATAGACCCTTATAAGGGAGAAGCAACAAGCCACCGGTTTTTTACTGAAGAATTAGAGTTTGTGGAAAGTCGTGTTTTATCTGACACGCCTCATCTAAATGCCACCTCGATGGTTTTTGTGGATGGGATTTATAATTTAGTTACTTCAAGGGCATTCTTTGGAGAGTTGATAGTCATGCAATATGATGAAGATTGGAATTATTTAGGCTCGAAGGTTTTGGTGCAGTGGGGTAACTGGCCTATGGGAACTGTATATGATCCAGAGCTAAAGCTTTTCTTTGTCTCATATATAGCTATGGAAAATGTAGTTAAAAAAATTGGACCGGAGCATGATATTCATCTAGCAGTGTTTGATGAGGAATGGAATTCAATAGCTGATATAAATGTGACAGAACTTGAAATGGGTTCATTTGCCCAAGGTGGTAGACCTTCTGTGATTCTCCATGACGGGCATGCTTATATTTCATATGACATATCCACAATTTCACCCGAAGATTTTGGTATATATATGGAAGAGAATCAGGATTGGGAATGTTTAGTGAGTGAATACGAAATTGTTCAATAATCGCCTCAAAACATATAATACTTAAGGATGGCGTTTTTCAAGCTCTGCGACGGTAACGCCGTGTTCTCCATACCCACGATTGGCGAAACGAAAGCTAAAAACTAGCGGATGATTTTCCAATAATCCCCATACTGCTTTAGATAATTTCCCAGATCCTTTTCCATGGATTATTCGTACTTCTTTGATCGCTTGCATAAAAGCGGAGTCTAGGTACTTGTCTAAACGATATAATGCTTCTTCTACAGTGAGATGTCTAAGGCGAATTTCAGGATCAACGGGTTGATTGTTTGACATAGATCGATTCTAGCAGAATACGATGCCTATAAAATTCAACATATGACATTAAATTGTTTTGTAAAATCTGTTATTATTAAAACCTTTCGTGGCCCCGTGGTGTAGCGGTTTAACATACTGCCCTGTCAAGGCAGAGATCGCCGGTTCAAATCCGGTCGGGGTCGCCAGAAAACTTGTGCAAAAGTCTTCGCGGTCCCATACTGTTTTTAATCTCAAATAATCTTTAATATGAGGTGAAATATGTCTTTGAAGGATTTTTCTATAAAAGGCAAAAAAGCAGTTATCACTGGAGCAGGTCGCGGTATTGGCAGAGCAATTGCTAAAGTATTTGCAGAAGCAGGTGCCGATGTTGCTATCCTATCTAGAACGAAATCCCAACTCGACGAAGTTTGTGAGGAAATTGATTCCTTGGAAGGAAATTCAATTGGGATTGCATGTGATATTTCAGACTCTGAACAAGTAGAAGAAGCTGTCAAGGAGGCCACAGATAAATTGGGCTGTATTGATATTCTTGTTAACAATGCAGGGCAAGTAGCTGTAGGCCCTTTAGCTCCTTTACCGGATCAAAAACAAGATTATAAAGACATTTTTCATTGGCCTCAGAATTGTGGAATGACCGATGAAGTGCTTCAAAATGTCATGAGCACGAATTTAAATGGTAGCCTTTACATGTGTCGAGCAGTTGCGCCACAAATGATAGATAGAGGAAACGGGAAGATTATTAATATTACTTCAACGAGCTCTAACTTGGCTTTTGCTTATGAATCAGCTTATGCGCCTAGTAAAGCTGCCCTACAAATGCTAACGAAAGTTCTAGCATTGGAGTGGTCACAATACGGCTTGAATGTTAATGCCATTAGTCCAGGTTGGTTTAAAACAGAAATGACCAATAGGATATTTAAAACTGAAGAGATGACCCAGTCAAGAGTTGATACGCTTCCATTAAAACGATTAACTGATGCTAGAGATTTGGGATTGCTAGCTGTTTATTTGGCAAGCTCAGCTTCCGATTGGATGACTGGACAAGTTATAGCACTAGATGGCGGAGAATCTGCAATAGCGTACTCCAACTAAAAAATTACAAGTACAATTAGTATGGTTTATTGCTTTGCTAAGGAAAACAAATGGCTCAAAAAGATAATGAAGTTCGTGAGGGATTAGAAGGAGTCGTTGCATTTGAATCCACAATTTCTCATATTGATGGCACTGTTCCTGAGTTAGTTGTCAGAGGATACGATATTAACGATATTGTGGGTAATCTTACTTTTGAACAAATGTCATATCTTCTACTTTTTGGTGAACTACCAAGTTCTAATCAATTAACGGATTTTGATGCAGAACTTAAATCTCTGAGACAGGTGCCAAAATCGGTTTTGGCATTTTTGTCCTCCGTCCCTAAAAGTTCTGAGCCAATGTCGGTTTTAAGAACTGCAGTATCTATGTTGGGATGTATTGATTCCGAATCAGGTTTAAACGATCAAAACTCGGTCTTAATAAAACTTAAGTCTTTAATTGCAAAGATTCCAACTATCGTTGCCGCGCAAGCAAGGATAAATGTTGGCGAGACTCCTTTACAACCTGATTTATCATTAAGTCACTCGTCTAATTATTACTATATGGTAACTGGTGAAGTCGCTGATGAGAAAACCCTGAATGCATTCGATGCTGTACTAGTTATTTATGCTGAACATGAAATAAACGCCTCTACATTTGCTTGCCGAGTTGTTATGGGGACTGAATCTGATATTTACTCATCTGTAGTTGCTGGGATAAGCGCTATAAAAGGTCCTTTACATGGAGGAGCCATAGATGGGTCAATGAATATGCTTAAAGAGATTGGCTCGGCCGAAAACGCGGAGAATTATGTAAAAGACGCATTAGCACAAAAACGTAAATTGCCTGGATTTGGGCATAGAGTCTATAGAGCGGGAGATCCTAGAGCACATGTCTTAAAACGTATGACATTAGACTTAGCTAATTCGAGAAATGACAGTCACTGGTTTGATATTGCTTTAGAAGCTGAAAAACAAATGGCGAGTTTAAAAAGTATTATTCCGAATGTAGATTATTATGCTGCACCGCTTTTATCTCATATCGGCTTCCCTGTGATTCTTATGACTAATGTGGTCACTAGTGCTCGCATTGCTGGTTGGTCAGCTCATATTCTGGAGCAGTATGGCAAAAACAGATTGATTCGACCAAGGGCCAAGTATACTGGCAAAAGTGGATTAAAAATCCACAAACCGTGATTGGAACACATATTAACCATGGATGAACTTTTGAAGATACCAGCAGTATTTGTAAGAGGTGGTACCAGTAGAGCGGTGCTATTCCAGGCGACTGATTTAGAACATTTTTCTAAAACTCAAATAGACTCTATATTGCTAACTGTTTTAGGGAGCCCAGATAATAGCGGAAGACAGGTAGATGGCTTAGGTGGAGGCTTTTCCTCTCTAAGTAAAGCTGCAATCATATCTCCATCCAGCAAGCCTGGCATTGATGTCGAATTCAATTTTGCGCAAGTGGATATAGAGACCTCTTTTGTTGATTGGAGTGGAACATGTGGAAATATTTCTTCTGCAGTCGGTCCATTCGCTATCAATCAAGGATTAGTCGAGTTAACTAAACCAGTTACAGAAGTAAGTGTATTGGCTACGAATACAGGGAAAACTTTTTTGTGCAGCGTTCCGGTATCGGATGAAGGACCATTACCAGTCGGTAATTTTGCAATTGATGGGGTTCCTGGCACAGCGTCAAAAATAGCTCTAAAGTTTAATGATCCAGGGGGCTCACTAGGCAAAGGCATAATGCCAACTAAAAAGTTGATCGATGATATTACAACAACCTCACATGGAAATTATCCGGTTTCAGTAGTTGATGTTGGAATCCCGACAATTTTTGTTTTAACTGAAGATTTAAATCATAGGATGAGTAGTAAGTTGGAGGATTTAGATACGGATTTAGAAACAAAAAATATTCTTGAAGCCATACGTTGTGAAGTAGCTGTGATACTTGGGCTAGCCACCAATGTGGAAAAGGCTCATGCTGAGTCGCCGGCTTTACCGAAAATCGTTTTAATTAGTTCAACAAGCGACTATATCGCGAGGAACAAACAAAAAGTAAATTCTAAAGATATAAACTTGAGAGCGATAGCAATCTCAATGGGGCAAGTCCATCGTACATTTCCAGTATCAGTATCGATGGCAACGGCAGTGGCGGCACATGTAAAAGGAACTTTGGTTTCGAATATTGTTCGTAATGTTAAATTAGAGGAATTAACTATCGGACACCCAGGAGGAGTAATGAAAGTGGGCGCAGAGGTGGCGGAAGCAAGAGGTGAATGGTTAGTTAATACGGCAACAATTTTTCGAACTTCGCGAACTATAATGGAAGGCAATGTTATTGTCCCAGCCTCAAAACTTCAGATGAATTAAAAATGAAATTAAATTTAGCTACAAAACTGATTAGTGACCACTTAGTTTCTGGGAATCTCGAAGAGAATTCTGAGATCTCAATAAAGGTGGATCAAACATTGTCCCAGGATGCTACGGGTACTCTATCTTATTTGCAATTTGAAGCAACTGGGGTGGATCGAGTTAAAACAGACCTATCAGTTAGTTATATTGACCATAATATGTTACAAGCAGACTTTCGCAATGCTGACGATCATTCATATTTACAAGATGTTGCCGCTAAATATGGTATATATTTTTCGAGGCCAGGTAATGGTATTTGCCACCAAGTACATCTAGAAAGATTTGCGGCACCCGGGACAAGTCTATTAGGAACAGATAGTCACACACCTACCTGTGGTGGTTTAGGGGCTTTGGCTATCGGATCCGGAGGCCTGGATGTAGCTGTGGCAATGGCTGGAGGACCCTATTTTTTTAGGATGCCACGAATTGTTGGAGTAGAGCTAACTGGATCGCTTAAATTCGGAGTAACCGCTAAAGACGTGATATTGGAAATGCTTAGAAGGCTAACCGTTAGAGGAGGTATTGGTAAGATATTTGAATACTACGGATCTGGAGTTAAAACACTGACAGTACCAGAGCGGTCAACAATATCGAACATGGGTGCTGAGCTAGGTGCAACTACAACTATTTTCCCGAGTGACGAGATTACTAAGACGTACCTCGAAAAACAGGGTCGCGGCAATAAATACACTCCTTTATCTGCTGATAAAGATGCCCATTATGATGAGAAATTGACTATAGATCTATCTTCGCTTGAACCGTTGATATCTTGCCCAGACAGCCCTGACCTAGTTGTGCCTGTTTCCGAAGTTGCAGGAACTAAAGTCGACCAAGTAGCTATAGGTAGTTGTACCAATTCGTCCTATTCAGATTTAATGGAAGTCGCGAATGTACTGAAAGGCCGAATAGTTCACCCAAATGTTGCTATGTCTTTGAGCCCAGGATCCCGACAGGTTCTGCAAATGATATCTGCAAACGGAGCGTTAGCAGATATTGTCGCAGCTGGAGTTCGGTTGCTTGAGTCAGCTTGTGGTCCTTGTGCTGGTATAGGTCAGGTTCCCCGACATGGCGCAGTGTCTGTTCGCTCTTTTAATAGAAACTTTCCTGGAAGGTCTGGAGGTTTGCATAACGGTGTATATTTAACTTCCCCTATTGTTTGTGCTGTAACAGCATTAAAAGGTGAAATTGTTGATCCAAGAGAATTTTTAGGAGACGGCAGCAGATATATCGCAACTCCAGAAAAATATATAACTGATGATTTGGCAATTATACCCCCAGCTGGTGATCCTTCGTCGGTTCAGATAAGAAGAGGACCAAATATAAAGCCGATTCCAAAGAAAGATCCCATAGAAAGTAATTTGTCAGGAGAGGTATTAATTAGATTAAAGGATAATATTTCCACCGACCATATTTTGCCTGCTGGCACAGTTACATTAGCTTTGCGATCGAATATACCTGCGATATCTGAACATGTATTTTCGTATATTGACTCAGAATTCTTGAGTCGTGCAAAAAAGGCAGGTAAAGGGTTTATAGTTGCCGGACATAATTATGGACAGGGAAGTTCTAGAGAACATGCGGCTTTGTGCCCTTCCTACCTTGGTGTTCAAGCAGTGATAGCAAAATCGTTTGCTAGGATACATAAAGACAACCTCATAAATTATGGAGTACTACCCATTACATTTACTGATGAACTTGATTACGGTGAGTTCACAATTGGTAATAAACTTGAGATTGCCAATATTACACATTTACTGAAAAATAATGACACACACATAAACGTAATAGATATAACTAATGGACAGCAAATTAGTTGTAAATTAGACGTGACTGATCGGCAAAGAGAAATCTTACTAGCCGGAGGGTTAATAAATCATGTCGGCGCTTAACTTAAGGAATGTTAAATATGGAAAATAAACTACTCATCCCTGCTACAGTTGTAGGCTCTCATCCTAAACCATCTTGGTGGCATAATTGTAAGGACCTGCATGCTGAGGGTAAGTGGGGAGAGACTGATTTGAGTGAATTGCTTACAGACGCAGTAGATGTAGCTATATTAGATCAGACAAGAGCTGGATTAGATATTATTACCGATGGAGAATCTAGAAGGCTTGATGGGTATGTTGATAGTTATTATGCCAAGATAGAAAATATCGTTCCTTTACCGATCGGCAGAATCGGTGGGCCATGGGGTTATGATCAACAACAGAGATATAAGGCGGTTGGAGAAATAACTGCCCCAGGCGGTTTAGGAATAGTAAGTGAATTTACCTATTTGAAAGAAAATACTAATCTGCTTACCAAAGTCACATGTGCAGGCCCACTAACATTTGGGTCCAGAATTGGACCAGGTGATGCTTATGATGGTCCGGTAGCAGTAGCTGAACAATTTGCTGAAGTTATAAATGCAGAATTAAAAGATTTGGTTAAAGCTGGAGCAGATTATATTCAAATCGATGAGCCAGCTCGGGGGAATCTAGGCGGTAAGGATATGGCCAGACTGTTTAATCTGGCAACCGCAGGTGTCGATGCTAAATTGGCCTATCATATCTGCTTTGGCAACAGATATGGCAGAGCTAGATTTAAGAGACATTATTCAGATTATTTTCCTGAAATACTTGACGCCAAAGCTGATCAATTTGTTGTTGAATTTGCAGCTAGAGAAATGTATGAGGTAGAAAAGTTTGCTGAATGGAGAGATGGAAGGGAAATTGGGGCAGGTGTGGTAGATGTGAAGTCCTTTCATCCTGAATCTTCAGATGATGTTGTGGAGAGAATTAGAGAAGTTTTAAAATATGTTCCAGCCGATAAGCTTTACGTGAATCCCGATTGTGGATTTGGTTGGTCTCCTAGGTACATGTCTGTACCGAAGTTGAATGCACTAGTAAGTGCTGCATCGAAAATTCGGAGTGAGATCAGTAAATGAGTTTAGACGGCTGTGATACATTAATTGCTACACCAGGTGATACCACATCCGGGAACACAATTTTTGCAAAAAATTCTGATAGACCTCCGACAGAAACTCAGCCGTTAGTAAAACATGACCGAAAGACTCACGGCCCAAACACCATAAATAAATTGGAATTTCTATCGGTTCCTGAAACCGAAGTAAGTTATAAGCATGTGGGGTCAAGACCTTATTGGTGTTGGGGGTATGAACATGGCTTTAATGAGCATCAAGTGGTAATCGGCAATGAGGCTTTGCAGTCTAGATTAAGACCAGAAAAACCGACTCTGACGGGCATGGATTTAGTTAGGATAGGCTTGGAAAGAGGAAGTAACGCGCGTCAAGCCTTAGATGCCATGACATCGGTGATTGAAAATTTTGGTCAGGGCAAGTTTGACCACCCCGATGGTTATAGGACATACGATAACGGGTTTATTATTGCTGACCCTAATGAAGCATATGTTTTGGAGACTGCGGGGCATGAGTGGGCTGCTCGAAAAGTTCAAAAGTCACAGGGAATTAGTAATACATATTCGATTAGCAATAATTGGGATCTAATTTCTGAAAATGCATTACGTTTAGCTAATAAATCAGCCTGCGATAATGGAAATGACCGATTAGATTTCAGAGACTTTTTTAAAGAAGATACCAAGTTTAGCTATAGCGCTGATCAGAGAGAGTTAAGGTCATGCTCATTACTCGATTATCACTCGGGAAAAATCAATATAGCTAAGATGATTTCTATTTTGTCAGATCACTCTGGCCAAGAATTTGAATCTAAAAACAAAATTGAAGCAATTGAGTCAGGTTACGGTATATGCATGCATTCGGACTCTGTGTCAAAAGGATCGAATACTGCAGCCAGTTTAATAGCTGAGCTCTGTTCTAATGAGACACGCCTGCCAATTTATTGGACAAGTATGTATTCTCCATGTACTGGAATTTTTTTCCCAACATTCATAGAAGGAATGTTTAACAAATCGCTCTCTTTTGGTGACAAGAAATCATCTCAAGATAGTGCATGGTGGATTTTTTATTATTTAAATCAATCTTTAAAAACTGATGACAATGAAACTATAGTTCAGTTACGGGAGAAATTCGATATTTTGCAGTGTGAATTTTTTTCAACTGCGTATGGATTGGCTGAAGAAAGTTATAATTTGATTAAAAAAAATAGACATAAAGATGCAGAAGAAAATCTGACTCATTATATGGATACTAATTTTAAGAGAGTTATCGATATTGCGAGGTCATTTATAAAAACTGATGTATATTCACAAAATTCAGTTAATTCAAAGTTCTCTTTAGGCTAAATGCTCAGTTTATTTGCAGATTTAAGGATGTGGAGTGATATGATACAAGCTATTCCGGACAGGAGGGACTAAATTTATATGAAACGAAGTTTTCCAGGTGTTATGAAATTTATTTTGCCTTTAATGGCGATACTATTGTTTGCGGCTGTTGCTTGCGGCGGAGATGACGATTCTCTAGGCGCTACAATAGTTTTTGCTGAAATTTCTGATGGAACCGATCTTCAGAAATATACCACACAAATAGCAGCATATTTGGCGCAGTATGGATATTCTCATGGTGTAGAGATAAAAAAGATGAGCGCTGCTGACGCTAAGGCTGGAATGGCGGTGGGGAAAGATGCTGAGGGTAACGATTTGCCCGGCAAGGTTCATATAGCGATTACCGCAGGATCCATATCTGGTACAGGAATTACTGATTATGGAACTTTGTATACAGATGCTGACGGTAATGAATTTAATAAGACCACTGCCGATAATTTAGCAGAGACAGCTCCGGGTTTTGCAAAGGCTTTTCGTAAAATGAATATTCCTCTCAAAAGATTGGATAGCCTTATGGAGTTTGTAGAAAAATATAACCCCAATAGGGACTATAAGACTGCAGTTTTTTACTACTGGGAATATGACTACGACGCTAGTGACTGGAGAACGTGGTTAGGCGGAGAATTCGAGCCTTTTGACGGCATAAGGCATCCTGTTCAAAGCGTTGTAAGAGAGATGCGAGGAACACCATACCGCGCGCAGGATCAAGGCGGCGATCTCGTATGTCCAGCTATTGTTGAACCGACAATTGCCTGTACTGACTAAAACTACAAAAAGCTAAATATTGGGGTTGTTCATTAAATTTAAATGGACAACCCCATAAATTTTTAAGATTATGACTAAAACACCAGTTGGCTTAATACAGACTGTACTAGGACCAGTTAACCCTGAAAACTTGGGTATAACCATGGCTCATGAGCATTTACTACTGGATATAACTTGTTATGTGCAACAAGCAGAAGCAGCCAGTGATCGTACTTATAGAAATACACTCATTAAAATGGATAACTTAGGCAATTTGCCTGAGAGATTTCAATACAGTTTAGAAAACATGACATTACTTGATGAAGATGCAGCTATAGAAGAAGCGTATGAGTTTAAGCTGGCTGGTGGACAGAGTTTTGTAGACACAACAAGCGGAGGTTTGATTGGTAGAGACCCATTAGGTCTGGCCCGAATATCAAGGGCAACTGGGATAAATATTGTTATGGGATCAGGTTATTACGTTTGGCAATCTCACCCCGAAGATATGAATGATAAAAGTGTTGAATCGATTGCTGAAGAAATAAAAAATGAGATCGAGAATGGTGTAAAAGATACAGGAATCAAGCCGGGAGTTATAGGCGAAATTGGCTGTTCATGGCCTCTTCATCCAAACGAATTAAAATCTCTTGAAGCTGCTGCAATTGCCCAGAAAAATACTGGAGCCGCTATGACTCTTCATCCGGTGGGTCCCCGTGAGGCAAAAGATAAAATACTCGATGTAATTCAAACAGCTGGAGCTGACTGTAACAAGGTAATATTTGGTCATTGTGATCATTACTCCGATCAGTACGATGTACTGAATTTGTTAAAAGCCGGCTGTTATATTGAATTGGATGTGTTTGGATGGGAGGATACGTCCTTAGAGTTAATCATGCCTTCTGCAAAGTTTGGAAATGATCAAGAGAGAATACAAAACATAGGTCAAATTATAGAAATGGGCTTTGGGGATAAAATCTTAATTGCTCAAGATGTATGCCAGAAATGGCAGTATCATAGGTATGGCGGTAAAGGCTTTTCCCACATATTAGACAATATAATACATCGGTTTAAAAGTTCTGGATTTAGCGATTCAGATATTAACAACTTGCTCGTTGATAATCCCAAAACCGCATTCGCTTTTTAACATTGATGCATCAATACAGGTTATGCATTACCGTGTTTATAGAGGCGACAGCATAACCTGCATTAACAAAATATTTCTATGGTTTTATGACTGCTCTTGTAACAGCAGTTTTGCGGTCTTCACCTGACCACTCTGATGCTTCGAATGCCTTATTTATATCTTCTAAACTAAAAGTATGTGACATTAGCTTAGTTAAAGGATATTTATCTTTAGTGCGTTCTAACATTTCTATTGCTGTCGGCAGTAATTGAGGCCTGTAGAAGGACACTGGAACAATATGCCTTATGCCATGAAGCACTTTTTCCATATCTATTGTAGCCATAGCATTGGGCCATATACATCCTATTTCTATGTATTTACCACCAGGCCTTAGCATATCGAGTCCTTCTGGAACCACGCCCGGGTAACCTACAACCTCTACAACTGTATCTGCACCTGTTCTGCCACCACCAACTAATTCTTTTACTTTTGCAACCCTGTCTTCCGGATTCGGGAATTCATTAATATTTATAGCGTAGTCTGCACCACATTGCAGTGCTAAATCTAACCTAGGCTGTTGGCCATCAATTGCGATTATTACTCCTGCACCCCTCTCCCTGGCATACGTCATTCCATACATTCCTAGTCCACCTGCTCCTTGGAACACAACAGCGTCGCCACCTTGAATGTTCGATCTTTCAATTCCCTCCATAACAGTACCTGCCGCGCAGTTAACTGACGTAAGAACTTCATCAGATAAATCTGATTCTACTTTGAATACAAACGTGCCTGGTTGAAGATAATAATAATCTGCAAAACCGCCATGGCAATACGGATATTCTTCAACAGATTTAAAACCCTGGAAATTATAGAGGCAATCGGTGTATTCACCTCGAATACACTGATAACAACGGTGGCAAGGTGTCCAGTATGAAAATATAACTCTATCGCCTTCTTTGAGTGGTTTTTGAAGAAAGTCAGTGGAAACATTTTTCCCTAAAGAATGAACACGGCCTACTAATTCATGACCCAGTATGAAATTATGCATGTTTATTTCACCGCGCCATATGTGTAGGTCAGATCCACAAACTCCTCCGCCCGTTACACTAACTAATATTCCTTCAGGGTCTACTTCTGGAGTCGGAAATTCTCGTATCTCAAATTTACGATCCGCTACTAGTACTGCTGCTCTGCCTTTTTCTGCCATTTTAGCCTCCAAACTAAATTTATTGAAATCGAATCTTAGGGACCAAGCAAATTTAACAGTGCTTCGAAATAGAGTCAATAAAGTCGGCTTTAATTGGAGTAGAAGATGTCATTTTCCTTGAGGCTATGGCAATTGAAATCTATAATTCATCAATCACTATTCGTCTTGTAGCAAACACGTTAAAAGATACATAGATAATAAATATAAAGTGAGGGACTTAATGCAGTTAACAGGATATGCAGACAAATTTAGTGTGAAGCCTGGAGAAACAATAAAATTTTATGTATCCAGTAAACAACCAACGTATAAAGCCGAGTTGGTTCGGGTAATACATGGTGACCCCAACCCTAAAGGTCCCGGATTTAAAACTGAATCTGTACCAACTGACATAGATGGAGAATACCCTGGATATGAGCAAGTTTTGTATGGCGGTTCACACGTAATTGTTGATGATGCGGCTTCCTTTAATATCGAAAATAGTTTTACGATTACATCCTGGATATATCCCACAATGCCTGATAGTGGTAAATCACAAGCTATTGTCACGAAATTATCCAAAGAAGGAACCAAGGGTTATGGGTTTTTTATAAATAAACGAGGCGAATTAGCTTTATGGGCTGGAGACGGAAATAGTTCTGATTGTGTTACCTCGGGTAGAAAACTTAGAAAATCAAACTGGTATTTTGTAGCAGCATCTTTTGATCAACCCTCACAGACACTCAAAATTTATCAAAAACCTATGGGTTGGACTCAGGGATCTGAAAGAACATTATCAGACAAAATCATTGATTTTAGCCGGATTCACTTCACAGAAGATCCTCTTTATATCGGGGCTTCTATCGATTCAAATGGTAAACATAGAAAAGGCTTTAATGGCAAAATTGAACAGCCAACCATTTATAAAGATATTCTTTCAATAGATGATATTGATAATCTATCCATGGATGCTGGTCAAATTAGTGAAGAGAATATTGTAGCTAGCTGGGATTTTTCGATTGGAATGTCTACACAAATAGCTACTGATATAGGTCCAAATGGGTTAAATGGCAAGGTTGTCAATTTGCCTCTAAGAGCGGCAATTGGCCATAACTGGACTGGTGAAAATTATGTTGCTGAAAAGAGTCCTGGTGAATATGGAGCCATACATTTTCATGAAGATGACATAGATGATGCTGGTTGGGATGAGAGCATAACATGGAATGTACCTACAGATTTTAGAAGTGGTATATATGCTTTAAAGACTATCTCAGGTGAAAAAAATGATCATATTCCGGTTTTCGTTCGACCTCTCTTAGGTAAACCTCAGTCCAAAATAGGTTTTCTTTTGGAAACAAACACTTATTTAGCCTACGGCAATGAACATGTGCTAGATGCAAATGAAGTTATGCCCACAGATTTAGTACCCAATTGGAACCAAGACATTAATAGAGATGAGCTCGACTACTTAAAGGAAAACAACTTGCATTCAATGTACGACTTTAAAGTCGATGGAAGCGGAGTCGCATATCAATCTAGGAAAATACCCATTTTGAATATTCGGCCGGATTTTATAACTCCTAGCCGCGGAGGTCCTCATTGTTTGACTGCTGATTTAATAATTGCCGACTGGTTAGAAGAGAAAGGACACGAATTTGATGTATTTACATCAGAAGATCTGGAGTTTGATGGGAAGGAACTTCTAGAGCAATACAATGTGATAATTCTAGGTACTCATCCTGAATATTGGACACTAAAAATGCTGAAGGCAATGAGTTCATATTTAGCTAATGGTGGAAGGATGATGTACTTGGGGGGAAATGGCCTTTATTGGGTTACATCCTTTGATCCTGAGCGACCTCATGTGGTTGAAATACGACGTTGGGGTGGTACAGAAATATGGAAGGCTGAACCAGGCGAATATTACCATTCAACTACAGGTGAACTTGGTGGTATATGGAGAAAAAGAGGATGGCCACCTCAAAAAATAGCTGGGGTTGGTTTTGCTGCCCAAGGTTTTGATATTGGGACAGCTTATGAGTTGCAGGACGACTCTAATGACTCTCGGGTAGATTTCATTTTTAAAGGTGTAAATCGTGATGACGAATTAATAGGAGATCATCCTTCATTAATGTTAAATTACGGAGCAGCTGGGGATGAAGTAGACCGATTAGATTTTGACCTTGGAACACCTCCTCACGCATTATTATTGGCCACGTCCGCTGGCCGGCACACGAAAGCGTATCATCATGTTATCGAAGAGATGTTCACCACCGATTCCTCGCAGCATGGCGAAGTTAACGAATTCGTTAGATCGGATGTAGTGTTTTTTGAAACACCAAAGGGTGGTGCGGTTTTTTCCACCGGATCGATTAATTGGTGTGGTGTATTATCATATGACGAATATAACAATGATATTTCAGTGATTACTGATAACGTTGTTACTCGATTCGCTTCAGATGAGCCGTTACCACCGATTC
>Ga0310344_10002175_pt1 | contig 14772 bp, 16 predicted proteins | sample HC15DNA20200_MG_FD_203801 | JGI IMG/M metagenome (GOLD analysis project Ga0310344, IMG submission 203801) | Marine microbial communities from station ALOHA, North Pacific Subtropical Gyre - HC15-DNA-20-200_MG | ecosystem: Environmental > Aquatic > Marine > Oceanic | place: Pacific Ocean: North... | reverse complement strand
CAATAGCGTCCTGGTCGCCGAGCCAGTCGGAGCCCTTGATTGTGTCATACATATGCCAGCGCCAATCGTCATCGCCCATATTGCCGAGCGCCGCCGACATGCCACCTTGTGCGGCGACGGTATGGCTCCGTGTCGGAAACAACTTGGTGACACAGGCGGTCTTGAGGCCGAGCTCAGCCAGACCAAAGGTTGCGCGTAAGCCAGCGCCGCCGGCGCCAACGACGACGACGTCGTAACTATGTTCGGTGATGGGATAGGAAGTGCTCATGTCCGTCTAGCCTCCAAGCGCCACAGCGACGACGGAATAGAGCGCTGCTAACGCACCAATCAGACAGCCGAGATTGAGGCTGATTAGGAGCGCCCATTTGAGCGGCTTGTAATGGACGTAATCCTCAATCACCACCTGGAGGCCGAGCTTGAGGTGATAGAACAGCGCACCGACGAAGAGCAGCATGAGGATCGCCGCCACCGGGCCGGAGAGCCAGTCCTGGAATGCCTCGTATGATGCGCCGCTCACTGTTATCCACCAGATCGAGGCGACGAACCAGAGGGTGAGTGGCACCAGAAGGATCGCCGTCAGGCGCTGCCACCACCAATGGTCAGCGCCTTCCTTGGCGGAACCGAGATACCGCACACGGGCGAGCGGCGTTTGAATGCGCATGTCTCTAATCTCCCCTATCGCGTGCAGTAAAAGAGGAGGCCGAGGCCCCAGGAAAGCCCAGTGAGGCCAAAAGAAGCGAGCACCATTAGAACACCTGAGGCATATGTCGCCCTGAGGCTAAAGCCGAGGCCGGCGTCCCAGAAGAGATGCCTGATGCCATTGCACAGGTGATAGAAAAGGCTATAGGACCAAGCAGCCAAGAGGGCATAGCCGAGCCAAGACGTGAGAAACCATTCTGACCAAGCATAATATTTCGGCCCCGCCGCGGCGGTCAGCAACCAGCACACCAGCATGGCGGCACCCGAGGCCAGAAACACGCCGGTTAGACGGTGGAAGATGGATAGAACCGAGGTGAGTTGCGGCCGATAGACTTGTAGATGAGGCGAAAGCGGGCGTTCCCTTAGCGCCATATAATTTTTCTCCTGGGTGCGCCGCCCGGTGGGCAGCCGAATCCTTGCGTGATATGAAGGATTTAAGACTGATCAGCATGGTCAGTCAACCGGCCGGCCATGGGGCTACAGGCGCTAACAGCGTCTTTCAATTCTGCAGCAATACGGGCGAAGACGCCAGGCCAATCGCCGAAGCTCTCCTGACGAAAGAGGCGGAAAGAGGGGTACCAGGGGCTGTCCTCGCGTTCAATCAGCCAGCGCCAATCTGGCGTATATGGCACCACCACCCAGCACGGCTTGCCAAGCGCACCGGCGAGATGGCAGACCGAGGTGTCGACGCTGATTACCAGATCGAGTGCCGATACCAGCGCCGCAGTGTCGGCAAAATCTTCGATGGTGTCGGCATGGTTGCGTATCAGTCCGGTGCAACCGGTGGCCTGGATGTCTGAGGCGCGCGGTCCGATCTGTAGGCTGTGAAATGCACAGTCCGGTATGCCGAGGAGGGTGATAAAGGGCTCAATACCAGCTGTCCGGTTGCGGTCGTTGCGGTGGGTCGGCTTGCCCGCCCAGACCAGGCCAATATTGAAGCTCTCGGCGTCAAACGTTGCGGCAAATTTTTGTCCCAACTTTGGGTCGGCGGCGAGGTAGCTCTCATTGACCGGGATCTTGTCGAGTCCGGTCTTGAAGATGCGCGGAAGACTAAGTAGCGGCGCATGCAGGTCGAACTCGGGCAGGGCTTCGCCGCGCGTGGCGATCTCCGTCGGTCCCTCTAAAGTCGCGAACAGGTTCGCCAGGGGTTTCTGGCATTCGAGGACGACGCGCCCGCTGCGCTCAGCGACTTGGGCAACATAGCGAGCGAACTGGATGCTATCGCCCAAGCCCTGCTCGGCATGGAGCAGGATGGTGCGCCCGTCGAGCGGGCCGCCGTTCCAAGCTGGCTTGTTGAAGCGGCGTGGCGGGTTCTCCGCGAGGCGCCAGCGCCACTCATATTCTTCGAAACCGGCCTCGAGATCGCCCTTCATCAACAGTGCGAGTGCGAGGTCCCAATGGGCGTCAACATAATCCGGCTTGCGCTTCACCGCTTCTTCGAGACACGCGATGCCCTCGTTGAGTTTACCCTGGTCCTTGAGAACGAGACCAAGATTGTAGCAGGCCTTGAGATAGCCAGGATCGAGTTCGATCGCTTTGCGATGATGTGCTTCCGCTTCTTCGTGACGGCCGAGGGCGCGTAGCGCGTTGCCGAGATTAGAATGGCTACCCGGATCGTCATCCCGAATCGCGATGGCGCGTTGATAGCTTGCGACGGCGGCGTGAAAGGCGCCGGTAGCGCGCAGCGCCACGCCCATATTGTTATAAGCCTGCGGCTGGTCGGGATTGATCGCGAGGGAGGCGGTATAGCCCTGGATCGCCTCGTTGAGGCAGCCGGCGCGATGGGACTTTAGCGCTTGTTGAAATAATTTTTCCGCCCGGTAGGCGCGTTTTTGGACGCTCTCCGTCATGGCTGCCGGGGGGCGGCGCGCCCCGCTAGTGGTTAGCGCTCATATGGTTGCTGACCAGCTCCTCGGCGATCTGCACGGCGTTAAGCGCAGCGCCCTTGCGCAGATTGTCCGAGACCACCCACATGTTGAGGCCGAAGGGCACAGTCTCGTCCTGGCGAATGCGTGAGACGAAGGTGGCGTCCTCACCGGCGCATTCGCTCGGCGTGACATAGCCACCATCGGCGCGCTCGTCGACCACTATCACGCCTGGCGCTTCGCTCAGCGCCTCCCGCGCTTCCTCCTCATTGAGCCGGTCGTGAAATTCGATATTTACCGCTTCGGCATGGCCGATAAAGGTCGGCACGCGGACGCAGGTGGCGCTCACCGAGATGTCGGGGTCGAGAATCTTCTGAGTCTCTCTCGTCATTTTGGTTTCCTCAAGCGTCGAGCCGTCCTGCATGAACGTATCAATATGCGGGATCACGTTGAAGGCGATGGTCTTGGGGAAAAGCTTTGGCTCCTTACGGTCGTTCATATAGATCGCCCGGGTGTGGTCAAAGAGCTCGTCCATCGCGTCCTTGCCCGAGCCCGAGACCGACTGATAGGTCGAAACAACGATTCGCTTGATCGGCACTAGATCATGCAAGGGCTTCAGCGCCACCACCATCTGGATGGTCGAGCAATTGGGATTGGAGATGATGTTGCGTTGGCGGAAATTGGCAATCGCTTCGCGATTGACCTCGGGCACAATTAGCGGCACGTCCTCGTCCATCCGGAATTCGGAGGTATTGTCAATTACTACGCAACCGGCATCGGCGGCGCGTGGCGCATGCTTGCGCGAGATTGCCGAACCTGGTGAGAACATGCCGAAATCGACGCCACTAAAATCGAAATCTTCGAGCGCGCGCACGGCGAGCGTCACATCCTCGCCGTAAGAGATTTCCTTACCGACCGAGCCCCGCGAGGCGAGAGGGACTATCTCGTCGGCAGGAAAGCTACGCTCCGACAGCACACCGAGTATTTCTCGGCCGACATTACCTGTCGCGCCAACAACCGCCACTCTGTAACCCATAATTCTTTTATCCTCGTCTAATCCCTACCCAGCGATTTCTTGCCCGGCAAGTTTTCCCAATTCGTTCAGCAGCGCGTCGCCCATCACATCGGTTGACACTCGCGCGGTCTTATTCTGCATGATATCGGCGGTCCGAAGGCCACCGGCAAGGACGTTCTGCACCGCCTGCTCAACCAGCTCCGCTTCCTTGTCCATATCGAAGGAATAGCGCAGCATCATCGCATAGCTAAGCATCATTGCTGAAGGATTGGCGAGGCGCTTGCCGGCGATATCCGGCGCCGAGCCGTGCACCGGCTCGTAGAGCGCTTTACGCTGTCCGTCCGGGCCCGTTGCGCCGAGCGAGGCAGAGGGTAGCATGCCGAGAGACCCGGTTAGCATCGCTGCGCAGTCGGAGAGTACGTCGCCAAACAGATTATTGGTAACGATGACGTCAAATTGCTTGGGATTGCGCACGAGCTGCATGGCGCAATTATCGGCATACATGTGATGCAATTCGACATCGGGATATTCCAACGCATGCAGGGCCGTCACCACCTCGCGCCAGAAGACGCCCGATTCCATAACATTCGCCTTCTCAACTGAATGCACCTTGTTGGAGCGCTTGCGAGCAAGCTCGAAGCCAACGCGCGCCACCCGCTCAATTTCAGGCTGGGTATAGACTTCTGTATCAAAACCGCGTCGCGTGCCGTCTGGTAGGGTATCGGTGCCGCGCGGCTCGCCAAAATAGACCCCGGCGGTGAGCTCGCGCACAATCATGATATCGAGGCCGGAGACCACTTCCTTCTTCAGTGTGGAGGCGTCGGCCAGAGCGTCGAATACGGTCGCTGGACGTAGATTGGCAAAGAGGTCCATCTCCTTGCGGAGACGAAGCAACCCGGCTTCCGGACGTTCCTCGCGCGGCACATTGTCCCATTTCGGCCCGCCGACCGAGCCGAACAGCACGGCGTCGGAGGCCATAGCATCGGCCAGGGTCTCGTCGGTGAGCGAGGTCCCGTGGGCATCATAGGCTGCACCGCCACAGAGACCTTCCTGAATGTCGAAGGCAGCGCCGCTATTGTTGTTCATCCATTCGATGATACGCGAGACTTGGTGCATCACTTCGGGGCCAATGCCATCACCTGGCAGCATCAGGATTTTTCTGTTTGTTGTCATTCTTCTTTCCGTCAGTGGCTTGTCCTAGCACTTGTCACAGGCGGTAAAGCCACGGCGTGATGGCCTTTTGCTTCGCCTCGAAGGCGGCGATCTCGTCCTTGCGCTGCAGCGTGATGCCGATATCGTCGAGGCCTTTCAGTAGGCGGTGCTTGCGGAAGGATTCGATTTCGAATGAGATGCTGGAGCCGTCGGTGAACGTGATGGTCTGTGCGTCAAGGTCGATGGTCATTTTACAGGTTTGTGGATTATCAGCCATCGCCATTAATTCCTTGACCTTGTCTTCCTCCATGACGATCAACAAAAGGCCGTTCTTAACGCAGTTATTAAAAAAAATATCGGCAAAGCTCGGCGCGATTACACAGCGGATGCCGAAATCATCAAGCGACCAGGGTGCGTGCTCGCGGCTCGAGCCACAGCCAAAATTCTCGCCGGCGATAAGGATCTTAGCATCGCGATAGGGCTCGCGGTTGAGTGCAAAATCTGGGTTCTCGTTGTCGCTGGTATCGTAACGAAAGTCGTGGAACAGTCCCTTACCCAGGCCTGTGCGCGAGATCGCGCTCAAATATTGCTTGGGAATAATTTGATCGGTATCGACATTGATCATGTTGAGCGGCGCCGCGGCGCCAGAGATCGTTCTGAAAATTTTCATCTCTAGCTCCTTTTTTGACCCTAGGGCGTCAAGTCGCGTACGTCGACGAAATGGCCTTCGATCGCCGCCGCCGCCGCCATCGCTGGGCTGACTAAATGAGTGCGGCTGTCGCGCCCCTGGCGCCCCTTGAAGTTGCGATTGGAGGTCGAAGCGCAACGCTCGCCTGGCTCAAGAATATCACCGTTCATGGCGATGCACATGGAGCAGCCCGGCTCGCGCCATTCGAAGCCTGCTTGAGTGAGGATCTTGTCGAGCCCCTCGGCCTCGGCCTGGGCTTTTACCAGACCTGAGCCGGGCACGACTATGGCGCTTACGCCGTCGGCTAGCTTACGACCCTTGGCGATCTTGGCGGCAGCGCGCACATCTTCGATGCGTCCATTGGTGCAGGAGCCAATAAAGGCGCGATCAACCTTGATATTGGTGATCGGCTGATTGGCGGCCAGACCCATGTAGTCGATCGCCGCCTGGATCGCGTCGCGTTGCTTCTCGTCCGCTGCGGCGGACGGATCGGGCACGCTTCCGTCGATCGGCGCTACATCCTCTGGGCTAGTACCCCATGTCACCTGCGGCTTGATTATCGCCGCATCCAGGGTTACCTCCTTATCGTAGACTGCGTCCTCGTCGGAGGGGAGGGTTTTCCAATAGGCCACTGCCGCATTCCATTGATCCTCGTTAGGCGCTAACGGACGGCCCCTAACGTAGTCGAAGGTTATCTCGTCCGGTGCGATCAGGCCGGCGCGCGCACCGCCTTCGATGGTCATGTTGCACACCGTCATTCGCCCTTCCATGGAAAGCGCGCGGATCGCTGAGCCGACATATTCGACGACATGGCCAGTGCCGCCGGCGGTACCGATGGCACCGATGATTGCGAGGATCATGTCCTTTCCGGTCACGCCTATCGGCAGCTCGCCGTCGACTGCGATGCGCATGTTTTTCGGGCGCTTTTGCACCAAGGTCTGGGTCGAGAGCACATGCTCCACCTCGCTCGAGCCTATGCCGAAGGCTAGGCAGCCAAAGGCACCGTGGGTCGCGGTATGGCTGTCGCCGCAGACAAGCGTAATGCCCGGCTGGGTCGCACCCTGCTCCGGTCCGATGATGTGGACGATACCCTGGCGCGCATCCATCAGTGGAATGAGCGGCACGCTAAATTCTTCGCAATTCTTAATCAGGGTCTCGAACTGTATGCGCGCCTGATCGTCTTCGATACGCTGACCCCGACCGGTGGTTGGTATGACATGATCGGGCACGGCGAGCACCGCGTCCGTGCGGTGCACCGGGCGATTGTTGAGGCGCATGTTCTCGAAGCCTGGCCAGCTCGTTACCTCGTGGGTGAGGTGCATGTCGATATAGAGAAGCGACGTGCCGTCATCATTGGCGGCTACTACATGGCTCTCCCAGATTTTATCGAATAGGGTCTTGGGTCTGCTCATACGCCATTCCTTTTGCTCAGCCCGTCAGGGGCCGCGCCCGGATTTTATGGATTAGTCGGTCGTCGTTTTGCTTTCTGGCTGCGTTGCCACTGCCGCGCGCTGCGTGCGGTCGTCGCGCTTTTCCCGGATACGCGCTGATTTGCCGCGACGGCCGCGGAGATAATAGAGCTTGGCGCGCCTGACCGCGCCACGTTTGGCGATCTCGATCTTGGCGATCCTCGGGGAGTAGAGCGGGAAGACGCGCTCTACACCCTCGCCATGGGAAATCTTGCGCACCGTGAAGGACGAGTTCACGCCCCTGTTTTTGCGCGCGATACACACGCCTTCGAACAACTGTATACGCTCACGCGCACCTTCAATCACCTTCACGTGGATACGCACGGTATCACCGGGGGCAAAATCTGGTATGTCATTGTCTGCGGTCAAATTGACTATGTTTTCCTGGTTCAATGTTTCGATAATATTCATGATTTTGACCTCTGGTTTACGCATTCGGGCCCGGCGCCGGCCCACAGGTCGGCGCGCCGCTCGCGCGTGATTTTTTCGGCTTGGGCGCGGCGCCAGGAGCGTATACGCTCATGATCGCCGCTCAGCAATACCGCAGGTACCTCTTTGCCTTCGAAGGTACGCGGACGGGTGTAGTGGGGATATTCCAGCAGACCTTTTTCGAAACTCTCCTCGTCTAGCGATTCGGCGGCGCCGACCACGCCGGGCAGCACCCGCACACAGGCATCGATTAAGGCGAGCGCCGCGATCTCGCCGCCCGACAGCACATAATCACCGATGCTTAACTGCTCAATATCGCGGCTTTCCAGCACGCGCTCGTCGGCACCCTCGAAGCGCCCGCAAATTAGGGTAACGCCGCCGAGGGACGCTATCTCGCGCACTCGCGACTGGGTGAGCGGTATGCCGCGCGGCGTAAGATAGATGATCGGTCGTTCCGCGCCGGCAGCGATACTGCAGTCGATCGCGGCGGCCAGCACATCGGGGCGCATCACCATGCCGGGTCCGCCGCCGTAGGGCTCATCATCGATCGAACGGTGCTTGTCATGCGCGTAGTGGCGGATGTTCACGCAGTCGAGCAACCAAATATTCCGCTTTCGCGCCCGCCCGGCCAGGGCGCTATCCAGCGGGCCGGGGAACATCTCCGGATAGAGAGTTAACACCGTGGCGTGCCACGGCTTGGCCCGTGTCACTTTACCGCTCATCGCCTATCCGCCGCTTTTAATTGGCGTGCTTCGGTTTCCGCCGGCGGGTTGATCACCAAAAGGCCGGCCCGAAGGTCGATCTCGGGGACATTCTCGTGGGTGAAGGGGAACATAACCGTCCCGTCTTCTCCGCGTTCGATCTCAATCACATCGCCGGCGCCATAGTCATAGATGCCCGAGACCACTCCATAAGCTGCACCATCCGCCGTGTGGGCAGGGAGGCCGATCAGGTCGACATGGTAAAATTCATTGTCATCAGTTTTTGGCAATGAGTCGCGCATAATGTAGAGGCGCGTGCCGCGCAATTGGTTCGCCACCTCGCGCCGGTCGACGCCAGAGATTTCTGCCAGCACCGCGCCACGCGACGAACCGCGCAAGGTCAATTCGAACCGTGTCGCGCCGTCTTCGCTCTGCAGCGGCCCATAGGCCGCGATATCGCTGGCATTCATGGTAAAACTCTTAATTCTTACCGCACCACGCACTCCGTGCGCGCCAATGATGATGCCCAGACAGATCACCCCCACCCGCGGCTTCTCTGCCACCGGGCCACTGAGTGACCCAGCAGCCCTAGCTCTCGTCTTTTTTGGCCTCTTCCGCGGGTGCATTCTCACGGTCCTCCGCGCTCGCTTCCTTTTCCGCGAGTACTTCTTCCGCCGGAGCTTCCTCGGCAACAGCTTCTTCCGCCGGAGCCTCATCCGCCGCAGCTTCCTCGACAGGGGCTTCCTCGGTTGTTTCCGGTGCCGCCTTGGCGGCCTCGACACGCTCGCGCTCCTCCTCCATACGCGCCTGGGCCTTGGCCTTGGGCTTGGCCTTTTGCGGATTGTTGCGCTGCGCCGGCATCGGGATAATCTCCGCCTGGCCGAGGAAGCGCGCGACACGATCCGACGGCCTGGCGCCGACCTCAAGCCAATGGCGGATGCGGTCTTGCTTCAGGGTCACGCGTTGCGCGTCCTTGGGAAGCATCGGGTCATAGGTGCCGACCCGTTCGATAAAACGCCCGTCGCGCGGGTTGCGCGAATCGGTGATGACGATGCGGTAGAATGGGCGCTTCTTCGCGCCCGCGCGGGAGAGACGGATTTTCAGGGCCATGCCGTTTTATTTCCTCTTAAATGTCCGACATTGTGATTTCTGGTGTGGTCATTGGGGTGGCAAATTGGTCGGCATCATGCCTGGCATGCCGGCCCGCATAAGGCCTTTCTCGCCGAGTTTGCCGACCCGTTTCATCATGACGTTCATCTGTTTGAACTGTTTCAGCAGCCGGTTGACGTCCTGAATGTTGGTACCTGAACCGCTAGCGATTCGCCGCTTGCGCGAGCCGTTGAGGCGCTTTGGATTGCTCCGTTCGTCCGGCGTCATCGAACTGATGATTGCCTGCATGCGGTCAAGCGATTTATCGTCGACATTGGCTTCACTCATCTGTCGCTTCACCTTGCCGACACCGGGCAAAAGGTTCATCAGCCCATTCATGCCGCCCATACGGCGCATCTGGGTTAGCTGGGAAGAGAGATCGTTGAGATCGAAGTTGCCCTTTTTAATCTTCTTAGCGAGCTTTTCCGCCTCTTCATGGTCGATCGTCTCCTGCGCTTTTTCGACCAGGCTAACCACGTCGCCCATGCCGAGGATGCGCGATGCAATGCGCTCCGGGTGGAACGGCTCTATGGAATCGAGCTTTTCGCCGACGCCGATCAGCTTGATTGGGCAGCCGGTGACCGCGCGCATGCTGAGCGCAGCACCACCGCGCCCGTCGCCATCGACCCGTGTTAGGATAATGCCGGTCACATCGACCCGCTCCTTGAACTGGGTCGCAACATTGACCGCGTCCTGGCCGGTCAGCGCGTCGGCGACCAGCAGGGTTTCGACTGGCTTGGCCGCCTTGACCACGGCGATCAACTCGTCCATCAACTCGTCATCGACATGCAGCCTACCCGCGGTGTCGAGAATGATAATGTCGTAGCCTCCCTGACGGCCGGTCTTCATCGCTCGCTTGGTGATGGTGACCGGGTCCTGACCTTCGACAATCGGCACCGTGTCGATTTCGGCTTGGCTGCCGAGCACCGCGAGCTGCTCCATCGCTGCTGGCCGTCTGGTATCGAGTGAGACCAGGAGAGCGCGCTTTTTATCTTTTTCCGTCAACAATTTGGCGAGCTTGGCGCTGGTCGTTGTCTTGCCCGACCCCTGCAGACCGACCATCAAGATGGTGGCCGGCGGCTCGGTGGCGAGATTGACGTCGACGGCGCCCGCACCACCCAGCATTTTTACCAGATGGTCATTGACGATCTTGATAACCTGCTGGCCGGGAGTAATGCTCTTCAGCACCTCGGCGCCGATTGCCTCTTGCTTGGCGCCGTCGATGAACTCCTTGACTACCGGCAACGCAACATCCGCCTCCAACAGCGCTACGCGTACCTCGCGCATTGCCGCCGAGACATCTCTCTCGGTTAGCGCGCCGTGGCGCGTCAGCTTGTCGAAGGCGGTACTGAGGCGGCCAGATAGAGATTCGAACAAAACGGCTATCCCTGAAGCGAAACGCAGACAGCACCAGCGCGCGAAACTCGCGGACTGGTGTGCCTCCTCGGAGGCGATAAACTAAACAAACTTAGAACGCGGTGGAAACTACGCGTGCACCTGCGCTAAGTCAAGCTGAGCGCGGGATACTTTGCGATCACACCGCATGCGACGCTACGCTGGCGACAGTCTTGGCACCGTGGGAGTAGAGCATGATATGCATGAAGATGGCCGAGCCAACGCAGTCAACCAGGACACGAGTTCCATTGCTTCTGCCGAAATTCCATTCCGCCAAAGGTTGCCTGCCGGATGCGCGGTAGCGCTCATGCACTATTATATATAGACCGCGGGACCCGCTCGGCCCTATAACCCGCCCCATGAGCGAAATTTCTTTCATTAAGATGCATGGTCTGGGCAATGATTTTGTCGTGATCGATGCGCGCGGCGGCGATGTGGCGCTCGATTCCGACCGGGTACGGGCGATCGCCGAGCGGCGCCGAGGCGTAGGCTGCGACCAACTGCTAGAGATTTTCCCGCCGCGTAGCGACGAGGCGGCGGCCTTCATGCGCATATGGAACGCCGATGGCGGCGAGGTCGAGGCGTGTGGCAACGGAGCGCGCTGTGTCGCGGCGTTTTTGATGATGGAAGGCGACGCAGAAGCGGTTGCGATCGATACGGTGGCCGGGCTGATCCGCGCCGAGACGGCAGACCGTGGTCAGGTTGCCGTCGATATGGGTGAGGCGCGCCTCAATTGGGAGCAAATTCCCCTCGCTAGCGAGATGGGTACCCTCAAGCTTGATCTTACCCTTGGGCCGCTTAGCGAACCAGTAGCGGTAAATATAGGCAATCCGCATGCCGTCTTTTTCGTCGACGACGCGGAGGCGGTGGATATCGCCACCCTCGGACCGCAATTGGAGACTGACGATCTCTTTCCCGAACGTGCCAACATTGGTGTGGCGGAAGTGAGAGGCGACGAAGAAATTCGCTTCCGTGTGTGGGAGCGCGGCGTCGGCATCACCAAAGCCTGCGGTACCGGCGCTTGCGCCGCCTTGGTTGCCGCATCGCGCCGTGGTCTCATCGGACGGACCGCGACAGTGACCCTTGATGGCGGCACCCTTGATATCGAATGGCTCGAGGACAACCATGTGCGCATGACTGGCCCGGTGGCGACCAGCTTCATGGGGCTGCTGCCATGAGCGCGCCCGAGATCGTCACCTTTGGCTGCCGGCTCAATGCTTTCGAATCCGAGATCATGCGTGGTCACGCAGATGCCACCGGGTCTGAAGGCACGGTGATTTTCAACACTTGTGCGGTGACGGCGGAGGCCGAGCGCCAGGCGCGCCAGGCAATCCGCCGGTTACGGCGCGAGAAGCCCGATGCGCATATCATCGTCACAGGTTGCGCGGCGCAAATCAATCCGACGCGCTATGCTGATATGCCCGAGGTCGACCGGGTGATCGGCAATGCTGAAAAGCTCAAGGCGGCGAGTTACCTCGCCACCGAAGATGCAAGGATCGCCGTCAATGACATCATGACGGTGCGCGAAGCCGCACCGCACTTGATCAACGGCTTTGAGGGCCGGACGCGCGCCTTTGTCCAGGTGCAAAATGGCTGCGATCACCGCTGCACCTTTTGCATCATCCCCTATGGCCGCGGCAACAGTCGCTCCGTGCCGCTCGGTACCATCGCTGCCCAGGCGCGCAAGCTGGTCGAGCGCGGCTATGGCGAGCTGGTGTTGACTGGCGTGGATTTAAGCTCCTATGGGAGAGATTTGCCGGACCAACCAAGCCTGGGCCAGGCGGTGCGGGGTTTGCTAGCGGTGGTGCCCGAGCTCAAGCGTCTACGCCTCTCCTCGCTTGACCCGGCGGTCATTGATGATGATCTCAAGGCGCTAATCGCCGGCGAGCCGCGCTTGATGCCGCATCTTCATCTCAGCGTCCAGGCCGGCGACGATTTGATCCTGAAGCGTATGAAGCGGCGCCATAATCGCGCGGATATCCTCCAGCTCGCCGCGGAATTGCGCACGCTGCGCCCTGACATAGCCCTCGGCGCCGATCTCATCGCCGGCTTCCCGACCGAAAGCAACGCAATGTTTGAAAACACTGTGCGAATCGTTGAGGGGGCTGGGCTTACTTGGCTGCATGTTTTTCCTTATTCATTGCGCGAAGGTACGCCGGCGGCGCGCATGCCTGGATTGCCGCGCGCGTTGGTCCGCGAGCGGGCAGCGCGTCTCCGCGAGGTAGGCGAGGATGCCGTCAGCCGCTTTCTCGACGACCAGGTTGGCAAGCCACAATCCGTTCTTGTCGAGCAAGAAGGAAACGGCCGTAGCGCCCATTACGCCCCGGTGCGTCTTACCAGTGTGGCCATGGGCAAGGTGGTCGCGGCGAAGGCTATTCGTCGCGACGGTCAGGTTCTGATTGCCGAGGCGGTGGCATGAGTGAAAATCGCGGCAGCTGGCTGAGCCGGCTCAAGGACGGGCTCAGCCGTACCTCGGCCAGTCTGGGAAGTGGTATCGGAGGCATTTTCGCGCGTGGCCGACTCGATGCTGAAGCGTTGGAGGGACTCGAAGAACTGCTCATACTCGGCGATCTTGGCGCGGCCACGGCGGCAGATCTGACCGAAGCTATCGCCAAGGAAAGATTTGGCAAGGAAGTGAGTGAAGAGGAAATTCGTGCCGCCTTAGCTGATGAGATCGCCGCCATCCTTGAGCCCGTCGCCAAACCTTTTCTTGTTGATCGCAGTGCTAAACCCCATGTCGTGCTCGTCGCCGGGGTGAACGGCACCGGCAAGACCACCACCGTGGGTAAGGTGGCCAGCCAGTTCCGCGCCGATGGCCTGACGGTAATGCTGGCGGCGGCGGACACCTTCCGTGCCGCTGCGGTGGAGCAGCTCAAGATCTGGGGCGAGCGCACCGGTTGCCCGGTGGTGGCGCGCGATTGCGAGGGCGGCGACCCGGCGGGTCTCGCCTATGATGCCCTGGTGCGCGCCCGGGAGGAAGACATCGATGTGCTTCTGATCGACACTGCGGGGCGACTGCAAAACAAGGCCAATCTGATGGCCGAGCTGCAGAAGATCGACCGGGTGGTGAAGAAGCTCGACGAAACCGCACCGCACACTCGCCTCCTAGTACTTGACGCGACGACGGGGCAAAACGCTCATTCCCAGGTCGAGATATTTTGCGAGGCGGTCGATATCGATGGGCTCATCGTCACCAAGCTCGATGGTACCGCCAAGGGTGGCGTTCTGGTCGCTCTCGCCCGGCGCTTCAGTCTACCAGTCTTTGCTTTGGGGGTCGGCGAGGCGGTCGAGGATCTACGCCCGTTCGAAGCCCGAGCATTTGCCCGCGCGCTGATGAATCTTGAAAATTAAACTCCAGTTGTTGATTTGGGGTCGAAGTCGCCGGTCTCACCGTTTGGATTTGTGAAGGGCGCAAAACCTTGTATACCTCCCACTTCAGCGAACTGGTTTAGCGCCCAGCGCACGGAGGGAAAGGCCAAATCCCGCCACGGAATGTCCTCGGTGGTAAACAGGCCGACTTCCTCGCTCTCTTCCCCAGCAGAGATGTCTTCACTCAACAGCACTGCCCGGTATATCAACTGAACCTGGCTGATGCGCGGAACGTTATAGATCGCAAGCAGCCCAGTCAGGCGGAGTTCAGCATTGGCCTCCTCGCGCGCCTCCCGGAGGGCCCCTTCCTCAGAGCTTTCGTTTAATTCGAGATAGCCCGCCGGGATCGTCCAATAGCCTTTGCGCGGCTCGATCGCCCGGCGGCAAAGCAGGATACGCCCGCGTGACTCGACGACGGCGCCGACGACGATCTTGGGGTTGTCGTAATGGATATAGCCGCAGGCATCGCACACAAGGCGCTCCAAATTGTCACCTTCCGGGATGGCTCGCCGGATTGGCCCACCAGATTTCGGATAGCTCGCCATGGCCATAATTATGGGTCGGCGGTGGTGGTTCGTCCAGTCGCACCGCAATCATGCCAATTTTTCCTTCTATCCGTTACACTCCCACAAACCAAACCCGCTGAGGAGAACAGAGAATGCACCGAATTGCCGCCCTGTTAACGGGACTGTTGCTGCTGATTGCCGCGCCAACGGCGATGGCCGAGAGTGGCGGATGGCGGCACGGCTTGTCACTGTTCGGCGACCTCAAATACCCTCCCGGTTTCACCCATTTCGACTATGTTGATCCGACTGCGCCTAAGGGTGGCGCCATCTCACTG
>Ga0310344_10002174_pt1 | contig 14781 bp, 11 predicted proteins | sample HC15DNA20200_MG_FD_203801 | JGI IMG/M metagenome (GOLD analysis project Ga0310344, IMG submission 203801) | Marine microbial communities from station ALOHA, North Pacific Subtropical Gyre - HC15-DNA-20-200_MG | ecosystem: Environmental > Aquatic > Marine > Oceanic | place: Pacific Ocean: North... | reverse complement strand
GAAAACGGATGATTCGGGCAGTCGTATTATCGACGTTTTTTTGTTTCTGGTGGGTCGGTCTGTCGAATGCCCATCCCATACCGTTCAGTTACCTCGATTTACGCATAAGTGAAGAAAAGATAGATGCTTCGCTTGTGGCGCATATCATTGACATAGCGCACGAGCTGGAACTGGATCCTCCTGACCTGTTACTAGAATCAGATGTTACTCAAGAGTATGCCGATGAAATTGCGGCATTCATCGGGTCACGATTATCTCTTGTTTCTGGAGGACGGGAACTACTACCGGTTTGGTCCAGTCCGGAAGTGCTTAATGACCGCCGTTCAATCAGGCTGTACTTTAGCTATGATCTTGAGGCTGCGATAGGGTCGGTAGTCGTTTCCTCAAAATTGTTTCCCTACGATCCAAAGCATCAGACCTTTCTCAATGTGTATGAAGACAATGATTTAAGGACTCAGGCAATTCTTGATTTTAATCATGATCAGACCGAATATTTTGCAGGAACCTGGCAGGGCACGAGGGCGGTTATTTTTAAGTTTATTCCCCAAGGAATCCATCACATTTTAATAGGGCCTGACCATATTCTTTTTTTAGTTGGCCTGTTACTACTGGGAGGAGCTATTAGGCAGCTGCTCATAGTTGTGACAGCATTTACGATTGCACACAGTGTTACTCTTTCTCTTGCAGTGCTAAATGTTTTTAATCCGCCTGCAAACTTAGTGGAGCCTGCCATAGCATTAAGTATCGTATGTGTCGGTGCTGATAATCTTCTTGTGGGAGACGGTCGTGACGTACGTGGGTGGTTCGCGTTAGTTTTTGGTCTTATTCATGGGTTTGGTTTTGCCTCTGTGCTTCAGGCTATGGAACTTCCTGCGAGAGATGTAGCCTGGTCGTTGTTATCGTTTAACGTCGGTGTTGAGATTGGTCAATTAATTATTGTCATGGCCGCAGCCCAGGTGTTGTTTCTCGTGCGAAAATGGAGTCCGGTGGCAGGACAGCGTATCGCTGTTATTGGGTCTATTGCGGTAATTGCCGCCGGCACATTTTGGTTTATAGAACGAGTATTTTTCCCAGGAGGGATTTTATGAGACGGGTACTAATTTTTAGCGCCTTGGTTGGTGTCGGTTTTGGTTCGATGATCGCGGCTGCTGTTCAGGGGCCAACTCAAGCGCAGCTTGCAGCGGCATCCATTCATCAAGTAAAAGATAATTTGTATTACATCGGCGGAGAAGGGCCGTGGAACCGGGATGCATTTAGCGGGGGAAATATTGGGGTCTTCGTGACAGGGCAAGGAGTCACGATTGTTGATACCAAACTTCCTGATTGGGGTCCCACGATTCTCGAAAAAATCAAGACTGTTACAGACAAACCCGTGATTGCAATTATTAACACGCACACCCATTTTGATCATGTCGGAAGTAATGATTATTTTTCTGAAAGCGTGAATATCGTTGCACACGAAAATACTCGGTCGAATATGGAGAGCATGGAGCAGTTTCAAGGAGAGGGCGCAAAATTTCTTCCCAAACAGACATATTCTGACAAATTGAGTATTGGATCGGGTGCGGAGCAGATTGATTTGTATCATTTTGGTCCTGGACATACTAGTGGTGATACGTTCGTGGTATTTCCAGCTCTGGGCGTGATGCATGCGGGTGATATGTTCGCGTGGAAAGATGCCCCGTATCTTGACCGGAATAATGGTGGCAGTGGTGTAGGTTTTCCTGAGACGTTGGCGAAGGCAATCGCGACTATCACGAATGTTGACACGGTCATTCCTGGACATATACCAGTGACCTCTTGGAGTGATTTTGAAGAATATCAACGGTTCAACGCTGATTTAGTAGAGTCGTCCCGTCAGGGAATTCAGGCTGGGCAGACGGCCGAGCAGGCCGCTGCTGCTTTTGATCTCGCCGGAAAGTATCCAGAGTATCGAGCGGATCGCATTGAAGCCGCTTTTCAGACTATTTATGAGGAGCTTGAATAATCGGGCTTGGCGAGCACGAGTAGTCAGGACTATGTTCGCTTAAGATTTTTATTCTAATTCGGCACGCTTGTCTTCTGCTCTTGCGCCCGCGAGTATGTTGTAGAGTCCGTAATTGCCTTCGTGGCAGGCGTACTCAAATAAAGGACCTTCTGTGCTCGTTAAGGGGAGGGACCCAGTCCAAGGATGACTCCAGACTGTCGGATCTTCGAGGGTCCATTGCCAGTCAAGATTATTTTTATCTATCCGAGTCAGGCGTTCGACTAATTTCAATCCGTCTCGGGAACCATTGAAATTAGTTTTTTTAGAAAAATTAGTTGTTTCAATGACCAGCGTGTCACCGTCCCAATGGGCTCGTGCATCGCCAAGCCATTGACGTATATTTTTGTTGATATGCGGCCTGCGATCCAATGGAATAATTCTAGCGTCGTGAATCATTTCCTGAAAGATGACAACGAAATCCTTCGTCTGCAAAATGTTCCAGTTGTTGTTGTAATTCGTGGGTAATGCTGGAAGCCCCCAACGCGTAATGCAGCGGTCGTAGACAGACATGTCGAGCCATGTATCCGGTGAATCCGCTTGCCGTCTTCGGGATGTGCGGAGGTCGGCTTCCTTTTCGCGGACGCCAGGTTTCATGGGGATTCGGCCGTCAACTGGATCCATGATCATTGCTGTTCGGGTGTCTTCTTTTCCCCATTCAAACCAGAACTCGTTGTAAAAACCTGGGTCACCCTCCCGTGTACTAAACACTCTGTTCGCTCGTTCGGTTCGTCGTTGTGCGGCTTCCTCCTCAGTAAGTACCACAGAGGTTGCGTCTGCCGGACGTTCTAATGGTGTGCCGTGGGTTTGTTTCCATAGTCCTTGTAAATCTGGATCACCCCAAGAGGTCTGAAAATCCTGACTAAAGGCCGGTATCGATCCCATTAATAGAAATAGAGAAATACACGTGAATATTTGGGCTGTTTTTTTATTAAAGTTTTTCATTGATGTCTCCTTCATGCTGGTCGGTCCTAAACAAAACAGCCTGGAACTGTCGATGTCAGTCTTCAGGAAGAGCAAAGACTTGCATGACTGAACCTCTAGTTCGTGGACGTTGGACCTCTGGGAATACTTGACGAGCATTATTCCAAGCTAGAAACCATCCAGTGCTTGATGGAACTGCAAGAAACTGACGGCCATCGACGGCATATGTGATCGGAAAACCATCCGTTGCAGTCGGAGTACGTGTTTGCCATAGGACGTTTCCATCCCGTGCGTCTAGGGCATACATATGTCTATCGATATTTCCTACAAAGACGAGACCACCACCAGTAGTTAGGGCAGCAGTCCCATATTGAAGCCGGCTGGGCCGCCTCCACAAGACCTCTCCTGTCCGACTACTCATCGCGACGAAATCGCCGAGATGGTCAGGGCTTTTGGGATGCGCAGTGAATTTCCGGTCTGCTGGACCCACGCCGCCCCCACCAATGGCAGGTTCCTCTTCAAGTGGTTCAAAGACTGAGTGCGCACAGCCGGGAGTCAACGGAATGTAAAAGGCCTCCGTTTCGGGATGGTACGCCATCGCCCATAAATTCTTGAGGCCACCAGGTCCGGGACAGTAATCCACAGGGACATGCAGTTCAGGGATACGCTCCCGACGTAAGATGCCTTGTCCATTTTCGTTAATATCAACGATATCTTGGAAGCCGAGGTCCCAAGCATTGAGATAATTTCCTGTTTTTGGATCCAATTCCCATAAGACACCGATCTTTCCCATCTTAAAAAGCGAGCGACTGCCTTGTCTATTTACAATCACTAATTCAAAAACTTCGTCAAGGTCATGGGTTTCGGCCGGTATATGCTGGAAGTACCATTCGATCGTCCCGTCGTCTGGGTTCAACGCCAGAGTTGAGTTGCTATATAGAGCGGCCCCCTCTGTACCTCTTTGAGCACTGGCCCACGGTTTTGGTTGGGCGGTGGACCAATAAATTAAGTTAGCGTCAGCATCGTAACTCCCTGGAATCCAGGCATCGGCTCCTGCGCGATATCTCAGTGACAGGTCTCCCCAGGTGTCGCCGCCAGGTTCTCCGGGTCTCGCAATTGTCGACGTGCGCCAGACTTCGGCGCCAGTATCTGGGTTATGAGCTGAAATAAAGCAGACCTCATCCTTGTAGTATTCACAGCCAGTAATTCCAGCGATGACCTTTCCTTTCACAATAATAGGGCCACTCGTATACTGAAATCCCAATTCATTGTTAGCTACTTGGTGTTCCCAGATGACATCACCAGTGCGTGCATCGAGAGCGATTAACTGAGCGCCGCTGGTGCCAGCAAAGATCTTGTCTTCGTAGATGGCAATGTTTCGTCTTGCTATCCCGGGGCGTTGATTGTTGGGTAGAGTATCGTCAGCTGGAGAGGGTCTGCGTCTTAAATGAGACCAAATTTCATCGCCAGTGACGGCATCGAGAGCAACAACACCACTTCGGCTCGGAAGATACATAACACCATCATGAACTAGAGGGGTTACCTGGTCCGTCCCTGCGGGAGTTTCCCACGACCATACGAGCTGTAGATTCTTGACGGTGTTACGGTTAATCTGCTCGAGAGGACTGTACCCTTGTCCATCAATCGTTCGACGCCAGTTAATCCAGTCGCTGGGGTTAGGATTTAAAAGCTCGTCATCCGTTATGGGTTCGAATGTTCTGTCTTGAGCGATGATAACTACAAAGTTCGCTCCACTGGCTATAAGAGTTATTAGAAAAAACACACATCCGACGAGTAGACGTTTCATATAAATTCCCCAAGAATTTTACTAGTCATTCTGGTAATGCAAAGGCTACTAGTGATGCATCTGGACCAGCCCCTGTAGCGATGACGATAAATTGTCGACCAGAACCAGAAACATAGGTCATAGGATTACCAATAGTCCGAAATTCAGTCGCTGAGCGGCTTATTTCCTCGCCAGTCGTCGCATCGAAAGAGTACAAATACGGTTCGCCGCCCCCGATGAAGACAAGGCCGGATGCAGTTACCATTGGTCCGTTGCTTCCACGAGTTCCTAGACGATCAGGGAGTTCAACGCCTCTCAGAAGTGGATGGTTTCGGATTAAACGACTGCCTTCTCCAAATGGAACCTTCCACGCGATTTCTCCCTGATTTAAATCTATTGCTATAAGATTCGCGTAAGGTGGTTTAACCATTGGAATTGGGCCGAGTCGACTGACTTTAGCTTCTACTTCTCCAGGTAGACCCCTGAAGATTGTTCCGGAAGCCCCCCATGCACAATTATTGGTGTAGTCCACGTCTACGTCCGGCAGGTTGTCTGGTGTTTTACATACTTGATTAGGCGACACTCCCTCAGATGAACGAACAAATAGTAGGCCCTGTTCTTCTAAAAAGGCCGCTCCGCCCCAGTTCGCTCCTCCCGATTCTTTCGGTCGCATCAGGGTTCCTCGAAGACTTGGGGGAGTAAAGAGGGGGCCTAACCGAAATTGTTTCATTTCTTCCAGTGCCATGGCATGTATTTCTGGTGTTAGGTCGTTTGCATCATCCAATGAAGTGCCTTGTCCAGCGAACGCAGGCGGTTTCGTGGGAAACGGTTGCGTTGGATACGGAACTTCACCGGGGACGTCCGTTTCAGTGTCGACGGGCCGCTCTTCGATTGGCCAGACCGGTTCGCCAGTGATCCGATCAAAAACATACGTAAAGCCCTGTTTTGAAACTTCTGCCACTGCATCAATTGTTCTTCCATCGACTGTTATTTTTACGAGATTTGGCGGGGAGGTGAAGTCATAATCCCAGAGTCCGTGATGCACTCCTTGAAAATGCCACTCACGTTCTCCAGTTCGCGCATTAAGGCAGAGAAGAGTCTCAGCAAAAAGATTGGCTCCTACTCTTCGTCCACCCCAGTAGTCGCTACTTGGGGTGCTGGTGGGTACATACAAGAGCCCGCGCTCTTCGTCGAGAGACATTAGGCCCCATACGTTGGCATGACCAGTAAAGCGCCACGAGCCGTTTTCCCATGTGTCTGAACCGAATGCATCATTAGACTGTGGAACCGTGTAGAAGTTCCATTTTTTCTGCCCGGTGTGCACATCAAATGCCTGCACTGATCCAGGAGGATCAAATCTGTGTTGAATACGATCAGGGACACGACTGCCAACAATGACCAGATCTTCAAATACAACAGGCGGTGATGTCTGGTCGAATTCTTCTCGTGTGACAGGATTCGGAAAATCTCCGGTTAACAACACCTTGCCACCGTCACCAAAACTTGTGATCAGTTCACCTGATTTTGCATGTAATGCGTACAAAGAGTCACGGGTGTTAATGAATACCCGCATCTCGTCGGCTTTTCCGTGTACGGCGACACCTCGATGTTTGAATCCCCCAGGGCTAGTGCCTATAGGGCCTGCCTCATAAACGCGAGGATCGAATGCCCAGAGCTCTTTTCCTGTTTCCGCATCTAGCGCAATAACCCTGGTGTACATGGTCGATAAATACAATACGTTGTCGATCATGATTGGCGTTGTTTCAAAACCCCCTGGACGTGTGCCGTATTCTGGCAAGGGAAGTTCCCCGGGTTCCCACTCCCAGGCGATTTCGAGATTGCTGACATTATTCGCAGTAATCTGATTCGCAGGAGAAAATTTGCTGTGTGACTGATCGGAGCCAACGTATGGCCATTCGATCATGGTGTCTGTTTGAGCGTAGGTCGTGCTAAAAGTTAAAAACACAATAAATGCAGCTATATAGCCCCGCTTCATAATGTACTCCTTGAAAGAAAAGCCCTAATGCAATGCTTGCAGCGAGAGAGTTCGATCCTATACTACATCGCTGTCGAAAGACCGCACCAGATGGTTTTATTTATCTGTCATTGTATGAGGTACCGTTCTGGCCATCTTGAATAACCGTCAACGGAATAGATGTTACCTTTTGAATCTACTGACATCTCATGATTGCCACCTCTTGTATCAATGCTACCGAGTAGCTCGAGTGTCTGGCGATCGACGATGTAGATTTTCCGATAACTTGTCGCAGAACCGACGTAAAGATACTGTTGCATGGCGTCGTGGGAAAACGCGACCATTGATGCCGAACCTACCCCAGGCCCAGATTCAGTTCGGACCAAGTAGCGATTGTTTTCAAGATCAAATTGCCATGGTGCCGGAGTAGCTCGTTCGATAAACACCTCGTCGAGGAATGTTCCATCCGTTTCAAATATCTGGACGCGATTGTGCCCACGGTCGCACACGTAGACCGTGCCGTCGTGGGCAACGCGGACGCAGTGGGTTGGATCCCAACGTTGTGGAGGGGGGCCTTCAGGAGTGAGTGGTTCTACAGGTCCATCATCTGGAGTTCTTCCGTAAGCTCCCCAATGCCTTTTGTAGTCACCGGTTGTAGCATCAAAAACAATGACACGCTGATTTGTGTAACCATCTGCGATAAAAATTTCGTTAGTAGTTGGATGCATAGCAGCGGTGGTTGGTCCCCCCAGCAAGGTTTCGTCGTTGCTTCCATTGGTTTTACCGTTTTCGCCGATTTGAAGAAGAAACGTACCATCAGCTGTGAATTTTAAGGTAACGCCACCATCAGCTCGCGTCCCTCCACCAATGACCCATACGTTATCTTCATGATCAATAAAGAGCCCGTGCTCCGCCGCAAAAGTGTCCACCATCCAGTCATAGCCTTTTCCTGGTCCACCCCATGCTTGTAGCATATTTCCATCCGGATCGAATTGAATAACGGGTGGTGCTAGTTCTTTACCTTCTTCTTCAAGTAGGGCTGCGATGCGCTCACTGTTTGAGTGGGCTATCCATGGGTTGTCTTGCGAGTCCACGGCGACACCCCATACATCTCCTAGGGCCCAGTTATTAGGAAGAGATTTTGGCCAAGACTCATCAAAAATAAAGTCTGGAATGTTTGGGTTATCTGCTTTTACGTTTTCAGTGGTATTTTCCTGATCAAAGGATTCCGATGATTCATTTCGGCTACACGTAATAGTCAGGATAACGGCTAGGCCTAAAAGTAAAAGGCGGGTGCGACTTTGCTGTAAATGCATGATCTTTTCCCCATTCAAAGAGAGCAAACAAGACTCGTAATTATACGATCGGAACAAGATGTTGCGAATAAATGAAAGCATTCTTAGCATGTTGTGGAATACTGTAAGTAACAGTCTAAAAGTGATTGGCGGGAGAGTAAAGATTATGAGAGTTATCGCCTTTTTGTCGTTAATAATGCTGCTGTGTGGTAGCGGACGGGTTCATGCAGAGGATTGGCCGCAGTGGCGTGGCGCAGGTCGGCTTGGCCAGTGGAATGAAACTGGAATTATGGAGAAATTTCCTGAGACAGGTCTTGAAGTACGATGGCGCACTGAGATTAGAGAAGGATATGCGGGTCCTGCTATAGCGGATGGACGCGTCTTTGTTGTTGACGCATTGCGCTCCTCTACAAATTTTGAAGTTATTGAACGGGCTTTGGCGTTGGATGAGTCGACCGGAGATATTCTTTGGACACAGGAATGGTCTGCGAATTATACAGGGATGACTTTTACATGGGCCGTCGGTCCACGGACGACTCCCACTGTTGATGGAGACCGAGTTTATATCCTTGGCGCGACGGGGGCACTAAAGGCTTTTAATGTGGAGACTGGTGCTCCATTGTGGAGTAAAGATTATTTAAAAGATTTTGAGAGTGTTCTTCCCGTGTGGGGCATGAGCGGCGCCCCATTAGTCGAAGGTGATTTACTTATTTGTCTCGTTGGGGGAGAGGGTGATGCAAAAGTTGTCGCGTTTGATAAATGGACGGGTCAAGAAATATGGCGAGCTCTGTCATCAAATTCAGAGCCTGGTTATTCGCAGCCAATTATTTTTGATATAGGAGGCGTTCGTCAGTTGATCATTTGGCATCCTGAAGCAGTCACTTCATTAAATCCGTCGAATGGAGAGGTGTACTGGGACCAACCAGTTAAGGCCGATTATGGAATGAGTGTGGCGACCCCTGTATTAAGTGGATCTCGTCTTTTTGTTTCATCGTTTTACAATGGATCAATGATGTTAGGGCTCGATTTGGATCGACCTGCTTCTAAGGTTCTATGGAAGAGTAATAGCAACAGTGAGATCATGACCGAAGCACTTCATGCTGTGATTAATACGCCTGTTATGCAAGGTGATTATATCTATGGCATATGTAGTTATGGGCAGTTGAGAGCGCTTAATGCAGTAACGGGAGAACGATTATGGGAGACGCAAGAGGTAACGAGTGAGCGTGCTCGATGGGCATCTGGATTTATTGTGCAAAACGGAGATCGGTATTTCATAAACAATGATCGGGGAGAATTAATTATCGCTAAATTTAGCCCAACAGGCTACGAAGAAATAAGCCGAACGGAGTTAATTGCGCCGACGAGCGATCCGGGAAACCGGAGACAATTAAAGACTGTAAATTTTTCGCATCCGGCTTACGCGAACAAACATGTATGTGCAAGAAATGATGAAGAGATTCTTTGCGCTTCGCTGGCGGCGAACTAAGCAGAAAATTCTTTTGCTATTGGTTTAATCATGAAGAAACTGAGAGACGTGTTGTATGGGATCGTGACTCTGCTGTTTTTGCCGATGGCGCTTCTCGCAGGGCAAGAGTCGGACAAGCTCGTCAGGCTAGAATCGTTAGATGTTAGTGACAATGTCTATCTGTTACGTGGTGGTGGCACGAATATTTTGGCATTTATTGCTGAAGATGGTGTGGTGTTAATTGATACTTTGGGTGCGGGTTGGGGGAAGGCTACACGACGGGCACTCGACAATCTGACAAGCCTGCCAGTTACCACGATTATTAATACCCATGCGCATACCGGTCATAGTGGTGGTAATGGCGAGTTTCCATTGGTCACTGAGATCATTGCGCATGAGAAGACCAAAGCTCAAATGCGGGAGATGCCAGTTTTTCAAGGTGAGAACGTTCGGCTTCTTCCAACAAGAACTTTTGAGGAGAAGCTGACCTTACTGGAAGGATTCGATCGAATTGAGCTTCATTATTTTGGGCCAGCGCATACAGATGGCGATATTCTCGTTGTGTTTCCTGAAAAAGGTATTGCGTACCTTGGGGATCTCTTCGGAAGAATGTCGTTGCCTCGTATTGATAGGGATTTCGGAGGGAGTGGACTGGCGTATCCATTAGTACTGGCGCGAGCACTAGATGAGATTAAATATTTTCCGGCTTTTGTTCGAGGACCAGAAGTGCGGACCTTCGATCGTGTGGTTCCTGGGCATGTATTGCCGCCGGCTCAGACACCTTTGCTACGCTGGCTTAAATGGGACGACTTTAAACGCTATGCAGATTTCGTTACTAACGCGGTCGAAGTAGTGCGTGAGGCGAAGTCTCGGGGACGAACTGAAGACCAAATTATAGATCTCGTGAAGGATTCGATTGCTGTAGAGTTTCCGTCTTATCAGTTAGATGGGGTTGGTGCTTTTATAGAGACCGTGTCTCTTGAAATTACCGAGTAACGAGGGGGCAAGCAATATCGCCTTCCAGGTGTTGGTCGGTTATCGTAGCCAAGAACAATCGGGGCGATGAATTTGCCGCCTTGGTCCTTCGATTAATTTCTGAAGAATAGATTACGCGAGAACGAGATGGTTGTCCGTATAGAGAACAATGGTCCGGTGAGAACTGTTATTCATAGTCGCACCGCAGCTCGAAATGCAATGGATCCGGCATCAGCGGATGCCCTAATCCAGGCAGATCTCGATTCATTTAGCTCTGTTAGAAATTAATTGATTTGCTGGCGTAAGAACTAATCTGGGTTAGTAAATAAAACTTCTTTGTGCACTGAAAAATCAGCTTCCAGCTCTTGATCGCCGGCTGGGTACTCATTCATCTGCAGAATAAATGCTACCACTTCTGCCACGGCTTCGTCGCTTAATGTGGCTGGGCGATCTGCCGGCATGGTAATTTGAATAACCGTCATGAAGTCTGCGATGTTGCTGCCATTCCAGCGAGTTGTAAACGCATCTTCAATCAGCGGGGTCGCAAATGAATCACCTTGTAGATCATCAAGGTGACAAAAAGTGCACTCGTCTTGATAGACTTTTTCGCCGCGTTCTGCTTGTTCTGTCGTATAGATGCCGTCCCAGACCGTCTGATTTTCTTGGGCGGTAATCAGCGTTTCATGTGTGGTCAGAAATAGCCCGAATAATAAACACGTAAAGGGCCAGAGTGAAAAACGTTGATTTAGTGCTGACGCGGAAAATTTTATAGTCACAGGTTTTCCTTCATTTTAACTTGGTGTCAATTTGGGAGACTTAAAGCGATCAGCGCGTTGTCCTCATTTCCGCCGACTGTCATGGCGAGATATTGCTTGCCATCGTGGACGTAACTCATAGGCGCAGAAGCAGCGAATCCATCCATTTCCACGACATGCAAAAGCTCGCCACTTTGTTTGTCAAATGCATAGACAAGCTTCCTTCCGGCATCAGGATCGCCCCATGGATCCCAACTGGGTGTTAAGCGACCGCCATCCCTTCTATCGCGTTTCCACACAGCTGCGAAAACTAGAGTTTTGGTCACCAAGACACTTTGACCATCGATATGATCCCCTAATGGAGGCAAATCAAGGTCACGAAGCAGTGGGTGATTGCGCGGGCCATTTCCAAGAGGAGACACCCAGAGGATCTCTCCACGGTTCATATCAATAGCAGTCATGCGAGCCCATGGTGGTTTGAACAGAGGCAGCCCATCCATAGTAGTCTCGGCATTTCTTGCACGTCTTCGCCGTTCTGTTTCAAATGGTGTAGGACGCACTATTGATGGGGAAGTTCGTGACGGTACATAGAGAATCTGAGTTTCCGGATCAAAGCCTGCACCGCCCCAATTTGAAGCGCCAAGCATGCCGGGTAACATCAGAAGGCCTCTTTCAGTGGGGGGGGTATAGAGTGGGCCGTAGTCAAAATTTTCAAGTTGGCTAAGGGCTCGTTGTTTGAGTTCAGGTGTGAAATCGATTAGGTTGTCGACTGTTGTACCCTGAAGGTCAAAGGGTGGTGGTTTTGTCGGAAATGGTTGGGTGGGGGAGGCTTGTTCTCCAGTGACCGTCGAAGGCGGCACAGGACGTTCTTCAATTGGCCAGATCGGTTCTCCGGTTTCCCGATCAAGAACATAAGTGAATGCTTGTTTGCTAACTTGAATGACCGCTTTTACAGGACGGTTGTCCACCGTGATTTCAGCTAACACAGGCATTGAGGCAAAATCGTAATCCCATATGCCGTGATGAACCGCCTGAAAATGCCAAATCCGCTCGCCCGTTTTTGCAGCGACACAAATCACGCTTTCAGCGTAGAGGTTGTTTCCCGGACGCTCGCCACCGTAGAGGTTGTTCGTCGGTGTTGAACTTGCCATATAAAGGTAATCGAGTTCGGAATCCCAAGCGATACCAGCCCACACGTTTGCATTGCCAGTGTATTCGGCGGAACCATTCAGCCATGTGTCATAGCCGGCTTCGTACTCTTTTGGAATTGTGTGAAAGGTCCACAATTTTTTTCCGCTTCGAACATCATATGCTTGTACATCCCCTGGCGGCATCTGACGTGTCCGCGTGACATCACCGATGGAATTTCCTACGATTACGACATCACCGGCTACAAGAGGACGTCGTGCAGAGAAATTGGTGCCACGTACCACATCACGAATGCCAACTGTAAGATCAACTTTTCCGTTTGTCCCAAAGGCTAGATCAGGTTCTCCGGTTTTGGCGTCCAGCGAGAGTAAATATGCATCGGCCGTGCCAATAAGAAGCCGTTCCGAGTCTCCATCACTCCAGTGACCCATACCGCGCTGCAGAAATCCCCCATTGTTTGGGCGACCTACTTTGTAGCTCTCGGGGTCATGCATCCAGAGTGTTTCACCCGTGCCGGGATCAAGAGCCGAGATAATTCCTAAACCCGTGATGGTATAAAGACGTCCATTTACCATAAGCGGTGTATCTTCATTACGGGATCGCCGAAGAATTGGATCATCAGAGAACTTGAGATCGGGAGACGGAGAGCGCCATGCGATTTGCAGTTGATCGACGTTATCTTTTGTAATTTGATCTAGTGGGCTGTACTTATGGCCACTTTTGTTGCCCGAATAATGAGTCCATGTTCCTGGCTCGACCACCGTTTGACCAGCGACTTGAACTACAGGCGCCAGTGTCAGTAGGAATGTCAGGGTTATGATGTGTGTGATGTTTTGTATGGTGGAATATTTCACAGTCATTCTCCGTTCAACAAAATCATTACACATGAACGATGTAGTGGCCAGTCCAAGTGTTAGTTTGTATCGTCTGCAAAAGGTGGAGGCATTATGAAAAATATGATTCGAAAGGTCCTATTTCTATTTCTAGGGGTCTGTGCAGCTATGCCTGTTTCGGCGGAGGTCGTAAGTGAAGTTGTTCATTTTACGCATGGAGAGATTGTCGTCGAAGGTGTGGTCGCTTGGGATGATTCTATTACTACACCAAGACCTGGGGTAATCATCATTCATGGAGGTTGGGGTTACAGCGAGAATGTTAGAGCTCAGGCTGAGCGTCTTGCGGAATCTGGATATGTTGGCTATGCAGTCGATATGTATGGAATGGGTCCTGTGGATACTCACCTAGAAGATGATCGTGGAGTAAGAGCATTATTGAATGACAATCCCGTCTTGCGGGGAGTTCGCTTCAGTCTGGCTGTTGAGCGACTCAAGCGACATCCGCGCGTGGCTGTCGACAAAATTTCTGCTATTGGGTACTGCTGGGGTGGGCAAGTAATTCTCGAAATGGTGAGGGCTGGGGCTTCTTTTGATGCCGTAGTGACATTTGCCGGAATTCTTTCTACATCAAATCCCGCCCCTCGAGGTTTTGTGTCTCCACGCGTACTTGTATTGCACGGTGATAGTGATCCGTATGCTCCGCTTGAACAGGTTGACTTGTTTCGTGAAGAAATGACCAAGGCAAACGCGGACTTTGAAATTGTTATTTACCCAGACGTTGAGCATGCGTTTACGCAACCGTACGCGAGGGATGCAGGCATGGCGGGTATAGCTTATGACCCTGAAGCTGACGTGGCGTCGTGGAATGCGATGCTTGAACTCTTTAAGGAAATCTACCAGTGAAATTTCTTATTGAGTGACGGTTACTGTCACGCTCTGAAAGGTCGTTGAAGGCACGCGAGGGTACCCGGCAGGATTTGTTGCGCCGTCATTAACAACGGCACGCAGCGTGTAAATTCCTGGTTCGTCAAAAAATGCCGTTGTGGTCAGTTTGACGTCTTTTACCGTTTCTGTCTCAGTAGAAATTGGCGAAGAACTGGGTCTGAAGGTGACGTTGCCAGGTCCATGGTACTGTTCCCATTTGATCGTGCCTCTACTGAAACGCTGATTTGGTAGAGTCGTTCCGGCGCTGCGCTGATTTTCCGGTAAACCGTCATCGCTCACAGAGGCTGTTAAGGTCACACCGCTTGTTGTCGTGGTTTGAGTGTTGTTTGGACCTAGTGAAACAGTCGGAGGTTTGTTTCCATCAGCAGGGGGTTCAAGAGCGTAGACTGGAAGAAGAGTGGCAACTGCCTGGTCAGTGTGTCCGTAAGCACTGACTGTCCAGGTGACTTCAATTTCAGGATCGGTTCCGGGTGGAAGTGTAAGTCGGAATACGTACCCTTCACGGCGGGACATTGCGCCACCGGACCGCCGTCTTGGGATAAATACTGATGGTTGTCCTTGATTCGTATCTCCTGGTTCTATTTTGTTGTTTTCTCCAACCGGAATGTGGAGCACCTCTTCATAATTACGGTTAAGGTAACCAAACCAAAGAT
>Ga0310344_10002171_pt1 | contig 14785 bp, 12 predicted proteins | sample HC15DNA20200_MG_FD_203801 | JGI IMG/M metagenome (GOLD analysis project Ga0310344, IMG submission 203801) | Marine microbial communities from station ALOHA, North Pacific Subtropical Gyre - HC15-DNA-20-200_MG | ecosystem: Environmental > Aquatic > Marine > Oceanic | place: Pacific Ocean: North... | reverse complement strand
CGAAGTTTCGATCCGAACCGATCTTCAAATATTCGACCCTCGTCAATAGAACGCCAGCATTACCAACAATTGCACGACCCGGCTCGATAGTTATTGGTAGATTGCATTTATGGTTCTTTAAAACAGTAATCAAGGAGCTCGCGTACTGCTTAGGTGTAGGTGGACTTTCACTATGGTAAGTTATTCCGAGACCTCCTCCTATATCAATATGTGCCAACTCAATTCCCACGCGAGCTAGTTGGTCTATGAAGTCAATTAACTTCTCTAGGGCGTTAATGAATGGCCCAGTTTCCGTAAGTTGTGATCCAATGTGACAAGCAATACCCTTAATCTCAATGTTTGGCATAGTCGCCGCCAAGTCAAAGGCTGTTGCTGCTTCTCGAACACCTAATCCAAACTTACTATCACGTAAACCAGTTGCGATGTATGGATGCGTATTTGCATCAACCTCTGGATTGACCCTTATTGAAACCGGGGCCTTGACTCGCAACTCCTGCGCAATTGCTTGAACCCGATACAATTCTGATTCCGACTCAATGTTTAGGCAACCAACTCCTGCTTCAAGGGCTTGGCTAATTTCAGCATCGCTCTTACCAACACCAGAAAAGACAATCTTTGCAGGATCTCCTCCGGCATGCATAACGCGATGCAACTCCCCCCCCGAAACAATATCGAAACCTGAGCCTAGCCTAGCCAGTACGTTAAGTAACGCGAGACTTGAATTAGCCTTTACGGAATAACACACCTGATGTGGGTATAGGTCAAATGCGGAACTAAAAACATGCCAATGTCGCTCGATCATAGCGCGCGAATATACATAGCAGGGCGTTCCTACCTTTGCAGCTATCTCAGATATTAATACTCGCTCTCCAAAATATTGATTGTCAACGTACTTGAAATAATCCACAAAAACTCACCTTAAGAAATGATTCCCTTGATTTTACGGGGAAAGATGAAATGGAACCTGTTAGGATTCAGTATAACCATATCGTTCAAATAGCTATGATCCAGATGAAATAACAAATTTCACCACAAGAGGGCGATCAGACACTAAATACACAAATAGCAACCCAGTTATTGTAAAGCTTTCTGAGAAATACCGCGATCCCTGGGGCGTTTCAGGTCTATAGACCCAGAGCACCCCTTATACTCAGAACTGCGTTACGTACAAAACCATACAACGCAGAAGATTTAGATGCTTGATGATAGGAATCAGTAAATGATGAATAGAATTGTCTTGGTGGATGGGTCGTCTTACCTGTATCGGGCATTTCATGCAATGCCAAACCTTGTAAATTCAAAGGGGCAATCAACGGGTGCCATTTATGGCATTGTCAATATGCTGCGGCGGCTTATACGAGAGCATGAAGCCACAAATTTCTCGGTAATCTTTGATGCCCCTGGCTCGACATTTAGAGACGAACTATATCCCGACTACAAAGCCAATCGGCCGCCTATGCCACCAGAACTCAGATCCCAAATTAATATTATCAATGAGTTAATTGATGCCCTTGGCTTACCAATCCTGTGTATCGAAGGAGTTGAAGCCGATGATGTAATAGGAACACTAGCCGTACGAGCTGCAAATTCCGAAATGGATGTAGTAATCATCAGTGGAGATAAAGACTTGGCTCAGTTGGTCGACGAAAAAATCACACTAGTAGATACAATGAAGGATCTCACATACACCAAGCTAGAAGTAGAAAAAAAGTTTGGGGTATCTCCAAATCAAATCGTGGATTATCTCGCACTTGTCGGGGATACGTCAGACAATATACCGGGCATTCCTGGAGTTGGACCTAAGACAGCCAGCAAATGGTTAACTAGATTCGAATCTCTTGATGAGATTATTAAGAACGCTGAGTCTATTTCAGGAAAAGTAGGTGAAAATTTAAGATTATCTCTAGACCAACTACCCCTCACTAGGAAACTTGCCAGCATAAAATTAGATGTACCAATAGAGAAGTCAATCGATGAACTTCGTCCAATGGCTCCCAATCACGAGCTCCTTAAAAAACTTTATAGCGATCTTGAATTTAAGACCTGGTTATCCGAATTGAGCAGCCATGAGGATAATGTGCACAGCAAATCGCATACGCACGGACACTATGAAATTATTCTTACCGAATCAGTCCTAGACAGTTGGATAGACAGGCTAGAGGATTCACCTTGCTTTGCCCTTGATACTGAAACGACTTCACTGGATGTAATGAAAGCTGAGATTGTGGGTTTATCATTCACCGACAAAATTGGAGTCGCAGCATATCTACCTCTTGCTCATAACTATGAGGGCGCACCTCAGCAACTGGATAGAAAACTCGCTCTTGAAAAGCTTAGATCACTATTTGAAGATGAGAAAATTAATAAAGTTGGCCAAAATCTAAAATATGACCGGAGTGTCTTACTCAATCATGGCATATGTCTGCGGGGTATAAGATTTGACACTATGCTTGAATCTTATGTCCTTAACAGTACCGCCTCCCGCCATGATATGAATTCATTGGCTCTCAAATATCTGGGTCATAACACCATATCTTTCAGTGACATTGCTGGCAAAGGAAAATCACAACTCAAGTTCAATGAGATCGATCTGAGTAAAGCAGGTCCATATGCTGCTGAAGACGCCGAAATAGCGCTTAAGTTACATGGTACCCTGTATAAAAAGCTGGAAGAAAAAACAGAGCTCTTAAAGTTGTTTGAAAATATTGAGATGCCCCTTGTTCCGGTCTTGTCAACGATTGAGCGAACCGGAGTGAAGGTTGATGCAGAAATGTTAGCTGTCCAAGGCTCTGAACTACTGACGCTTGTGAATGAGATTGAGGAAAAAGCTTATTCTATTGCAGATACTTCATTCAATATGGCCTCCCCACTTCAAATACAAGAAGTGCTATTCGAGAAATTGCAGTTGCCCGTCAGAAGCAAAACACCCAAGGGTCAACCCTCCACCGCGGAGAGCGTTCTCCAAGAACTAGCGTTAGAACATGAATTACCTAAGCTAATTCTTAAGCATAGAAGTTTCAGTAAACTCAGATCTACTTACACCGAAAAACTGCCTGGCCTTATCCATCCAGAAACTGGTCGTGTTCATACGTCATATCATCAAGCAGCTGTTGGCACCGGCCGTCTCTCATCAACTGACCCCAATCTACAAAACATTCCAATCCGAACCCCCGAGGGACGAAAAATACGAGAAGCATTTATACCGGAAGCCAAGCATGTGCTCTTGTCTGCTGATTACTCGCAAATTGAGCTCCGAATCATGGCTCATCTGTCTCAAGACGAAGGACTTATGGCCGCTTTTTCTAATGAGCAAGATGTCCATCTTGCAACAGCTGCAGAAGTGTTTGGTGTTGGTTTGGATGAAGTCACGAATGATCAGAGACGAAGTGCAAAGGCCATAAATTTTGGTTTAATCTATGGCATGTCAGCGTTTGGATTAGCACGACAGCTGGGGATCACACGAGCGGAGGCACAAGAATACATAGATCTATATTTCATGCGCTATCCTGGTGTAAAACTTTTCATGGAGCAGACAAGGGAATTAGCTAGAAGCAAACAATATGTACAAACTGTGTTTGGTCGTCGTTTATATCTAAACGAAATTAACTCTAGTAATCATGCTCGAAGGCAGGCTGCAGAGCGAGCCGCTATAAATGCACCCATGCAAGGAACCGCTGCTGACTTAATAAAATTAGCAATGCTAGAAATCGACAAATGGATTGGAAAGGAAAAACTCATGAGCCGCATCATTCTTCAAGTTCATGATGAACTAGTCATTGAGATTCCTGCCCCAGAACTAGATTCAGTGGTGACAGGCGTAAATGAGATAATGAGCAATGTGGCGAAACTAAAGGTACCACTAAGAATTGATGTTGGTATTGGCAAGAGCTGGGCTGCCGCCCATACTTAATGCTAGTTCCGCAATAGGTCTAGGACTTTATTAATTGCTGCCTCTACTCCAACTTTACGATGAGCGGAAAATAGTTGTGTTGTAACGCACTCAGAATCGATCTCTCGATTAAATTGAATCAACGCAGTGCTCGCAGCGCCACGGCTCAGTTTATCGCACTTAGTAAAAAGAACATGAATGGGCAGCTTATTTAATTCACACCACTTGAATAGAACGAGATCAAGATCCCCCGGGCCTCGCCTTATATCTATTGGCAAAATGAGACCACGAAGAGATGTCCGTCCCTCCAGATAGCGCTGGACAAGTTTCTCCCAATGTCTCTGTACGTGGGCTGGGACTTTGGCATAACCATATCCCGGCAAATCTACGAGACGTCTTACGGAATCAACTTCAAAAAAAACTATTTGCTGCGTCCGACCTGGCGTTTTACTAGTGCGAGCTAGGCGAGTATGGCCTGTAATGGCATTAATAGCGCTTGATTTTCCAACATTAGAGCGGCCGGCAAAAGCAACTTCGCTGCCCTGGTCTTGGGGCCACTCTCGTTCAACATGAGCGCTGCATACAAATTGTGCTCCTCTAAGAAATTGCGGATCGCTAAGTTTTTCCATCACGAGTTATAATCTACGCTAGTTTAATAAATTAATCTCAAAAATGTAGGAAAACTAGGCTTGTATGTGCGTTGCCACTGCACATAGTATCAATGCACGGCTCTTTCTATCACCTGACTACCATACTAGAACTAGGGTATAGCTTAATGAAAAAATTAATAATGATCATCTCAATTTTGTGCTTGAGCGCAATAACGAATGTTGGGGTCGCAGCGGGTGGGGATCCTGAAGCAGGTCAAATGAAATCCGCGGTATGCGCGGCCTGTCATGGCGCTGACGGCAATAGCGATAATCCAGAATATCCGTCACTGGCTGGGCAAGTGCCTGGGTATATCGAACAGCAGCTAGCCCATTTTAAGTCAGGGAACAGAAATAATATGATTATGGCTGGAATGGCGCAAATGCTTACACCTGAAGATATGAGCAATCTAGATGCGTGGTACTCGTCACAGACTGCTAAGGTGCACACGATTAGTGATGATCAGTTAGAGGACGCTCAACTAGGTGAAAAACTCTATCAAGGTGGTGCATGCATGGGCTGTCATGGACCTGCCGGTGGTGGTATCCCACCGAACTTCCCCCGTCTAGCAGGTCAACATAGCGAGTACACGGAAGCTCAGCTTCTTTTGTTCAAGTCGGAAGAACGTCTGAATCCAATTATGACACCTATAGCAGCAGCTCTCTCTCCCAAACAAATCCGGGCGATTGCTATCTACTTATCCGGACTCCATTAAGGTAAAAGCGACTAAGAGCGGCGATGGCCTACGTCATATCTATCCATGAAAAGCAATAAACTATGGGGTGGCAGATTCAGCGATCAAACTAATCTTGAGGTAGAATTTTTTACCTCATCTCAACTATTTGATCGTCGATTGGCGGAGCAAGACATTATCGGCTCAATAGCTCATGCGCGAATGCTATGCAAGTGCGGTGTCTTGTCAGAAAACGAACGAGACATGATTGTTTCTGGCCTCCAAACTATCAACGAGGAGATTGAGACGGAGGCATTTGTATGGTCAGATCGTCACGAGGATGTTCATATGAATATCGAGGCGCGATTAACTGAGCTGATCGGAGATACTGGTAAAAAACTGCACACTGCGAGGTCAAGAAATGACCAAGTCGCGACTGATCTGCGGCTTTATTTGCGTAAACATATTGATCATATAATCCGCAATATCGGCCTGTTGCAAAGCGTAATTATCGATTTGGCTGAGCGTGAAATCCATACGATTATGCCAGGATTAACTCATCTCCAAACAGCCCAACCTATAAGCTGTGGCCATCATTTGATGGCTTGGTGGGAGATGCTCGAACGTGACTCGCAAAGGTTTACTGATTGTCGTACGCGTGTCAATGTTTCACCACTTGGATCAGCAGCTTTAGCGGGTACAAGTTTTGCTATTGATCGAAAAATGACCGCGGAAGAATTAGATTTTGAAGAAGTATCAAATAACTCGCTCGACTCAGTTTCTGATAGAGATTTTATTATGGAGTTTCAATCGGTAGCCGCTCTAACCGCCATACACCTTTCGCGCATTTGTGAGGATCTATCTTTATGGGCATCACAACCTTTTGGCTTTATCGATCTTGGTGACGACTTCTGCACCGGCTCTAGCATCATGCCCCAAAAGAAAAATCCTGATGTAGTTGAGTTAATTCGCGGTAAAAGTGCTCGCGTCGTTGGTAATTTGACTTCGATCCTTGTGCTCATGAAGGGGCAGGCTCTTGGATACAACAGAGATAATCAGGAAGATAAAGAGCCTTTGTTTGACACAATAGAAACAATCGGCCCTTGTCTCGATATGTTGTGCCAAATGCTTCCCGGGATTAGTTTTGACAGAGAAACAATGCGATCAGCTTCAATCGAGGGTTATACAACAGCTACAGATCTAGCAGATTATCTAGTAAAAAAAGATATACCTTTTCGCGATGCTCACGCGGCGGTTGGTAAAGCAGTCGCCCATGCGGCCAATCAAAAGGTCGAATTATCGGATCTATCTCTCAAAAGTCTCCAGAGTTTTTGCGAAAAGATTGAAGGGGATGTATTCGACATCTTGAAGATTGAGGGATCAGTTAAATCACGAAATCATGTGGGTGGCACATCACCTGAGCAAGTATCACTTCAAATTCAAAGTGCCCGTAGAAAAATAGAAGCTCGGCGCAAAAATACGACCTAAACCCCCAGCATGGGATTACAATTAAGGTCAATAAAAGCCTGTATGAGTAGAACTTTTCTACCGCTTCGTTGGCTAGGCCTTTTATACCTATTACTTATGGTGGCCGGCTGTGGCCAGAAAGGACCGCTGACAATAGCAAATATGGAAGCAGAAATTCGCTTTTATAGTCTTAATAGTAGAGCACAACAAAATCAGATAATACTTGTTCCTAAAGCTGGTCGCTCTGGATGCAGTGATCTACTAATTCCGCGCGATGTTTATCGGGTAGCACAAATAGGTTTTGCATATTGCGAAGTCTACAAGGCACGGGGGTGTGAATTAGGTGCGGAGTATACATTGACGTGGTCAGGAACCTCTCAAACCAGCAAAAAATTGCAACCCACAACTAGAATTACACCCGGATCGCAGTGGCTATTTGCGCAAAATTCGACCGAGAAAGTTGGTTCATGGTACTGCCACACTAGTGGAATAAATATACCCTGAAAAGAATGTATTAATCCTAATCAGTACCCTGCAAATTAGGAACTTCGTTCGCTCTCCAGAGTAAGAGCCATGCCCTTTAGCAGATTGATGGCTTGCTGGATTTGGTAATCACGCTGTTTCAAGTCCTGATGTCGATGGCTATTTTGAATTTCAATATCATTTTCCTTCCTTACGTCATTATCTAGATGACCCGACAAATCTGACTCCCGTAAGCCAGATCCAACGACACGACTACTCCCAGAAAATTTAAGCTCATCACTTTCAACATCTGGCAGGATTCCGCTTGCCTGAATTGAGGCGTTATTGGGAGTATAATAACGCGCAGTTGTCAGCTTGAGCGCTGTCCCGTTATCCATCGGTAATATAGTTTGTACCGATCCCTTGCCAAAGGTTCTCTCACCGATAATCAATGCCCTCTTATGATCCTGCAAAGCGGCGGCGACAATTTCTGAAGCTGATGCAGAACCTCGGTTAACAATAACTACAATTGGTGCCCCATCAAGAACGTCGTTTTCAGTAGCTCGATAGCTAAACTCAGTTTCTGTGGTGCGTCCGCGTGTCGTCACTATAACGCCTTCCTTAAGGAAGAGATCGCTAACAGCTACCGCGCTATCCAAAGTACCGCCGGGATTATTACGCAAATCGAGGATTAAGCCTAAAAGCGATACCGGAGACATCCTGTTAAGCCTTCTTATTTGCTGACGAAGCTCCTTAGCAGTGCCTGGCTGAAATTGAATGATCTTTGCGTAACCAAAATGCTCATCGAGTAGTTGACTGTGCACACTATCTAAACGTATCACAGCTCTTTGCAAAGTAAGTTCAAATGGCTCACTGCCATCGTCCCTTGAGATTAATAGCTGTATTTTCGTTCCAGGGCGCCCGCGCATCCGCTCTACTGCTTCATCCAAGGACATTCCACTTACCAAGGTGTTCTCTAGCCGCAAGATTCTATCCCCAGATTTGACCCCACCTAGGTCTGCCGGAGATCCTTCGATTGGTGCCACAACTCGGATAAAATCACTCTCGATAATTACTTCAAGACCGAGGCCACCAAAGCGGCCTCGAGTGTCAACGTCTAACTCCTCATAGCTTTCTGGATCCAAGAAGGTGGAATGTGGGTCTAAACCACTTAACATACCCTCTATAGCGTCGTTAAGAAGCTGATGATCAGAAACGTCTTCGACATAGTGGCTCTTAATTCGGGCAAATATTTCTGCAAATAGTTGCAATTCCATAATTGGAAATTCTGAGGAGTTTGAATCACCAAGTGCATGGTTACTATTAACTATAGTCCCCGCAAACGCCAGTAGCAGGAAAACACTTAGGCGGATTCTGCGCAGAGACACGCTCATCGGAAAAATGAATAAGTCATCGTTGTTGATTAATTTGCCATAATAACTTCACAAACTGCTTCTCTTATTGGATGCCTCTAGGTTGAAAAATCCTGGCGTATCCTATGAGTATATCCCCAACTATCAAGAAGTCGTGCTTATGGTGTGGCGCAATATAAAACTAGGTTCCACCCGCTTACACGAAACAATCTTCCATTGAAGAAGCTTGTTCTCAATAATCGATGTTACTAAATCATGATTTGGCACATGACTCAACTTGAAGACAATTCGAATATTATTGTATAATATACTTATAATTAAACGTTTTTCTAGATTTAATAATGGAAAACTTTATGGCAATACTAGGTGTGTTCCAACTACTTTTTCAAAACGGCAGGCTGATAAACTTCAACGCCAGAGAAAAGGATTGCTTGCTCTAAGCTGTCAAAGTCACAACTGAATATCAGAAATGGAATTCGAATTTCTTAGGCAAAATTGGCACCTTTTCGCGGCGTTGCTAGTAATTCTCGCTTTACTCGCTCTTGATCCGCTTCGTCGTCGCGGCGGCGGTATAAAGCTAGTAACAGCAGTCCAGCTACCACAATTAGTGAACCATGAGAGCGCAATCATTCTAGATGTAGGAGAACCAGCTGAATTTAAAAAGGGTCATATTCCGCAAGCTATAAATATACCACTCAGCCAATTAGTAAAGGACATCGGCCGGTTAGAAAAGTATCGATCAAAGGGAACGCCCATAGTGCTCTCAGGTCGAAACAATCAACGCTGTAATAAAGCTGCCTCGATACTAAAGAAAAATAGTTTTCCTAACATATATACCCTAAGTGGTGGCCTTGCTTCGTGGGAGAAAGAAAACCTTCCTCTTGAACGGTGAATACACAATCCATTATTAATAGGTCAGAAGAATGGTCGGCGACATACAAAGTGCAGTCTTCAATTTCGATCGCGTCTACATAAAAGACGCATCCTTTGAATCCCCTCGATGCCCAGAAATCTTCGCAGATACTAATTATGATCCTAAAGTTGATGTGAAGCTACAAATCACCCATAAATGCCTCAATGAGGAAGTAGGTCAGTATGAGGTCATTATCAATGTTACGATAACGGCAACAAGCAACGAAGAAACTGCTTTCCTAGTAGAACTAGAGCAAGCCGGTGTGTTTACCATCAGGGGTCTAGAGCCAAAGCAACATGAACGCGCCTTAGAAGCAGCTGCACCAAATGCTCTATTTCCATTTCTTAGGGAAAATGTCAATAGGTTTGTTACAGAAGGGGGGTTTCCATCATTGCTCCTACAACCAGTTAATTTTGAAGCAATGTACGAACAAAAGCAAAACTCGAAAGACAATGATCTCAGCGGATATATGGCATCGCACTAATTGGCCTTAGGTCGCTTGCAATATTGTCAAACTTAGACACATTTGCTGTAATCGGAGCTGGTTCTTGGGGTACTGCTCTTGCCCTACTCACAGCAAGACAAGAACGAAAGGTGCTCCTTTGGGATCACTCCGCTAAGCATATAGAAAGTCTCCAGAAGCAACGCTGTAACATCCGCTATTTGCCCGATATTGTCCTACCGGAAAATGTGATACCGACCGGGGATTTGTCGTCTGTATTAGACCAGACCAAGAAGATAATTATCGCTGTGCCAAGCAACGCCTTCCGAGGCACATTGCTGAAACTCAGAGAAAATATTTCAGCAGAATCAGAATACCGCGTTTGTTGGGGCACGAAGGGATTAGAAGCATCTAGTGGAGACCTTATGAGTGAGGTCTTTGATAATGTGATTGGTCAATCAATACATAAGGCTATTATATCGGGGCCTAGTTTTGCTCATGAGGTAGCAGCTGGACTACCCACGGCTATGACTGTTACATCCGATAAGCCAACAGAAGCAGTATCGTTCGCTGCCTGGTTTCGTAACGATCGCGTGAGAATATATACAAGTGAAGATCTTATAGGCATTCAGATAGGGGGCGCAGTAAAAAATGTAATGGCAATTGCAGCAGGCGTCAGTGATGGACTCGGTTTTGGAGCCAACGCTCGAGCTGCTCTTATAACACGTGGTTTAGCAGAAATGACTAGATTTGGTATCGCTCTAGGCGCTCAAGCTCAAACATTTAATGGCTTAACTGGAGTCGGCGATTTGGTTCTGACATGCACTGACGATAGTTCAAGGAACCGTAGGCTAGGAATTGGGATTGGACAAGGGAAGAGCCTGCAGGATCTACTCAACGAGATTGGACAAGAAACAGAAGGCCTACATAGTGCACGAGCTATTCACAATAAAAGCAGAAGTATTAACATCGAGATGCCTATTACAGAGCAAGTGTATCGCGTATTATTTGACGATCTTGATCCCCTAACAGCAGTCCAAACACTGTTAAGTAGAGAAGCTGTCTCAGAAAACGCCTAGTTGTTTACGAGATTCAAATGACTCTTTAATTATCCACTTAATAGGGGTCTCATTATTGAGTCGAGAGACTTAGGTTTGATCCCAAAATTCTCGAAGCCATTATCAGCAGAGACACTGTCAGCCTGCAGAGATAGGTAGTTGTCATAAGTAAAAAATTTATACGGAAGATAATTCAATAATCTGGCCTGCAATCTAGAGATTATGTCTGGCAAACCAACAACGCGACATGTCGAATTAGTCGCTTCGGTCAAATACTGAATAAGTTCTCGAAATGTATAGATGCTGGGTCCACATAGATCTATCCGGGTTTCTGAAACGTAACATCTCTCTGCGATAAGGTCTAACAATACATCAATCAGATCTCCTACGAAAACTGGAGCAAATCTCGATTCAGGGCACACCAATGGAAATATTGGAACTCGGCGTACAATCTTTGCAAAGGGCCACAGAAAATGATCATCTCGGCCAAATACGATAGAAGGTCGCAAACTCACAACCTCCGTCGTGCTATCAACCTGGTGAATAGCATCCTCACCCCTACCTCGACTAAAAAGATATTGGCTTGGCCCATGCGCCGAACTTGCTGGTAGAGCGCTCATATTTACGTATTGCTCAACTCTTGATTTTTGGCAGTGACTCAACAGGCGTTTGGGAAAATCTACATGGACAGACTCAAATGTATTTAACCGTGTCTCATGTAATATGCCAACTAAATTAATTACGGTGTCGACTTTTGCGAAGAACGGCTCAAGTGCGAAATCGTCACTATGATTAACAACTTCTGTATCTACTGGTAAATGCGCTAGCTTCTCTGCAGACGCGTGCGAACGCACTATCGCTAGCACAGCGTGGCCCTGTTGCTTAGCGCGAGCAATGAACTGCTGTCCTATGAATCCACTGCCACCAAATACAAGTAGGCGCTTACTGATCAACCCCTATCTCCTACAGAAAGTGGTTTTATACAAAGTTTAGAATCATTCATAGGCTTGTTAATATACCTGCTTACTTGATGTGAGCCCCATTCACTATATGCGGAGTGAGTTAGATCATCTAAGAGCTCACTACCAGATACGTTCGGATCTAACCAGTCATTATAAGAAGTTTCTGGTATCCGGACTGGCATTCTCTCATGAATATGGCTAACGTCTTCATTAGCCGGAGTGGTCACTATACAAAAAGTATCGATTGCTTTGACATCAGCATAACGGTGACTTTCCCAAAGGCCAGCGAGCACAAATGGCTGCATGGTGGGGGCATATATGTAATGTGGCTGCTTAGGGTCAGAAGATCTTCTCTGCCACTCATAATAGCCATCACAAATTACCAAGCATCGTCTTTTTGCAAAGGCTTCACGAAACATAGGTCGAATAGCTACGGTTTCACTTCTCGCATTAATTGGTGGAGATTTTCTTGATGACTTAAGCCAGTGGGGCTTTAATCCCCAGATAAGTGCTGATGCTATATGCTCTTCCGAGCGCACACTACGAACAACTAGGGACTTGTCTGAAGGTGCAACATTGTAGCTCGGCGCTAGATTTATCTGTGTAGCCAGTTTGGTTAGAGCATGGAGCTGGCTAAAATCTCTTAAATCAGTGTACCTAGCAAATCTACCGCACATCTTATCTAGATCTCCGATTATATTTCTGTAATAAGTATGAGATTCAACATGATTCATGCAGCCTCAGGTTTTCCAGCATACTCGTCAGGCGCCAAAAATCCACCCGATTGTCTAAACCACAAATCCGCATAGATCGAGGAATTGTCTACCAGCTCAGCATGCGTTCCAGATTCAACTATGGCTCCCTTATCTATCACCACCAGCCGACTCATCTGTGCGATGGTTGATAGACGATGCGCTATCGCAATAACAGTCTTACCTCGCATAAGTCTGAACAAATTATCTTGAATCGCCGCTTCAACCTCTGAATCAAGCGCAGATGTAGCTTCATCTAGCACCAAAATCGGAGCATCTTTGAGGAAAACACGCGCTAAAGCAATCCTTTGCCGCTGACCGCCCGATAGCTTGACGCCTCTCTCGCCAACATGAGCTTCTAGACTCTTGCGGCCACGTGCATCCTTTAAATCCTGGATGAACTCCCAAGCGTTAGCGCTCTTTGCTGCATTAATAATATCAGCATCAGATGCCTCCGGCGCGGAGTATGCGATATTCTCCCTAATCGAACGATGTAGCAGGGATGTATCTTGAGTGACCACTCCAATCATTGACCGAAGACTGTCTTGGGTAACTAGAGAGATATCTTGGCCATCTATAAGGATTTGTCCTGACTGTACATCATAAAATCTAAGCAGTAAGTTAATTAACGTAGTCTTGCCTGCTCCAGAGCGACCAACCAAACCAACTTTTTCTCCTGGGCTAATTTTCAGATAAAAATCGTCTATAACTTTATTGTCACTTTCATAATTAAAACCTACCCTGCTAAAAATAATTTCTCCTGAATCTAAAACTATTTCTCCGGAATTGGCAATGTCGCTAACAGCATGCGGCTTGGTCATCATAGCCATGCCATCATGTACCACTCCTATGTTTTCAAACAAGCTAGACACTTCCCACATCACCCACTGCGACATTCCATTAATTCTTAAACAGAGAGCAATCGCCACAGCTATCGCTCCAACCGAAATATTGGCGTTGAACCATAACAACATTGCAATCGCAGCCACTGCAAACACCACCAAACAATTAATGAAATAGACAGTTGCATTAAATACAGTAACGAGTCTCATTTGCTGGTGAACTGTAATTAAGAAGGAATCCATGCTTTCTCTAGCATAGCTGGCCTCCCTTCCCGCATGCGAAAATAGTTTGACTGTTGTAATATTGGTATAACTATCAACCACTCGGCCAGTCATCGCGGAACGCGCATCCGCCTGTTTTCTTGAAAGGTTCTTTAGCTTGGGAACGAAAATAATAATTAAAGAGATATAGGCCACAACCCAGATAACCAGAGGTACTATCAGTCGCAAATCTGCTGATCCAATTAGAATAACCATAGATATAAAGAAGACGCCAACAAATACAAAAACATCAAGAAGCTTCATTACACTTTCGCGAACTGCTAGCGAAGTTTGCATTACCTTTGTAACAACACGCCCGGCGAATTCATCAGCAAAAAACCCCATACTTTGTTTTAAAAGATAGCGATGCATCTGCCATCGAGCAATCATGGGATAGTTTCCCAGTAAAGTTTGGTGGACTAAAAGCGAATGGATTAGTGTAGCTAAGGGCAGAAGCACAAGTAATACGGCGCCCATCCAAACTAAATCTTCACTCTCTCGGCTAAAAAATTCCTCCCGATCACTCTCGACTAGCCAGTCTACGACATTTCCAAGAAATCCAAATAGATACACCTCGCCCGCGGCGATCAGCGCAGTTGCGCATGACATTACTATTAGCCAACGCCAAGCCGGTTTAGTGTAATGCCAACAAAACGACACCAATCCGGAGGGTGGTGGTCCGGGCTCCTCTGTGGGATAAGGATTAAGTCTGGACTCGAACCAGTGAAACATAAACGCTCTCCATTAGTCGTCTATCTCTAACAACACAAATAGGTGGACATTCTGAACCTGATAGGGCGCGTTGTCACGCTAATGATTAGTTTGCTGATTTGTTGGGCGAATTTAAGAGCTAATTTGTAAGGAGTATTTCTTCACATAATGCTGATCTAGCATTGACTGCTAATCCATGAAGGTTATTAAAAATACTCTTCACGTAGCAATAACTTTTTGAAAATAAGACCTAAAATTACCATCTTAATATCTGACGGAACAAATCTACCGAAGCATTTTCCACAACAAGAGGAAGCATTTGCGTACTAAAG
>Ga0310344_10002168_pt1 | contig 14802 bp, 11 predicted proteins | sample HC15DNA20200_MG_FD_203801 | JGI IMG/M metagenome (GOLD analysis project Ga0310344, IMG submission 203801) | Marine microbial communities from station ALOHA, North Pacific Subtropical Gyre - HC15-DNA-20-200_MG | ecosystem: Environmental > Aquatic > Marine > Oceanic | place: Pacific Ocean: North... | reverse complement strand
GCCATGTATGTAAGTGAAAGTGGAGATCCCGGCGCGTGCTAGCTGTTCGATCAAGTCGGACTGACTGCTGTAGAGTACGACCAAATCCGGTTGGAGCGAGAGGATCTGTTCCAAGTCTGGATCGAGCAGCCCTCCTACCCTAGGAAGAGATGCGCTGTCTGTTGGTACGGTGTCGAAACTCCCAACTCCGACTATCTGATTCTTGGCGCCGAGGGCAAACAGTGCCTCAGTGAGTGCAGGAACGACAGAGACGATCCGTTGGGGAGAGTGTTCGGCAAGGCTCGCCAGTGGTAACAGACTGATTGAACATGCGGTGATAGCAAGATAACCAATAATAGCGTTGACAGACCTCTTGTAGCGCCTAATCGGGTTTGAGGTGAGGTCGTGGTCTATTTTTGCCGTACCAGTAGCCATAGAAAAAATGGTCCTCCTAACAACGCGGTAATTACGCCGACTGGTAATTCCATGGGAGACAAAAGTGTGCGTGCCCCCACGTCGCAAATGACGACGAACGCTGCGCCTAGGTAAGTGGAATTTGGTAGTACCAGGCGGTGGTCAGCGCCAATTAATAGCCTTACCAGATGCGGAATGATGATGCCGACAAAGCCGATGGGACCGCCTAATGAGACAGCGGCACCGGTTGCGAGTGATGCCCCCAAGAATGCCATACGCTGTGTAGTGAGTACGTTGATGCCCCGTGTGGCTGCGCTCTCTGCGCCAAGGGTCAGTAGGTTGAGGGCCCGTGGAAGTTGCGCGAAGATGACAAACGCTACGGCTAGTGGAGGAAGTGACCAGAGGAGAGGCTGGTAGTTGCCAATGTCCAGACTACCCATGGTCCATCGTAGGGTCTGGAGGGCTTGGGTGGGTTCCGCCAAAAACTGGACAAACAGAATAACAGCTGAAAACAAGGAATTTAGAGTGACACCGGCAAGTAGTAGCACGAGGGTAGACATACCTTGGCGTCGCATTGTTGCTAGGGCGTAAACGATTGCCAGTGCTGCAAGTGCCCCAACGAAGCTGGCTATTGGGACAGCCTCGACCGAGCTGTTGTCGAGCGATACACCGAAGGTAATGACCAGCATCGCACCGAGCGATGATCCTGCCGATACACCCAATGTAAATGGTGTGGCTAAAGGGTTCCGCAATAAGGCTTGGAGAACGACGCCTGAGGCTGCCAGGGCACCACCGACCAGCGCCCCAGTTAAGGCTCTAGGTAATCGAGCAATAAAGAAGATTTGAGCATCAACATTTTGGACGAATGGGATGGTTGGATCAAAGACTTTCCCGAGGCTGATGGCAGTGGGTCCAATTAGCGGGGCTATTACACAGGCTGCTATGGCAAAGACCCCGAGAATAAGCCGCAGGCGGAGTCCGCGGCGGTGGAGGTTGTCGCCTGTGGGGACCGTGCTACCTATTTCTGTCGGTGGATTCATCACTATCCTCGTTGGCGTCATTGGGATGAGATGGGCACGACGGTTAGATGGCTGCTGGTAGATCGGCAATGCACATCGGCGATCACGCCATAGGCGGCTCTGATGGTTTCAGGGGTAAGCACGGTGTCTGTTGGTCCCGCTGCAATGACTTCTCCTTCGCGAAGGACCACGAGGTCTCGGCAAAGTCCAGCAGCAAAATTGAGATCATGGGTGCAGATGACTATTGTTGTGTTTTGTAACAGGTTTAGTTCGGTCAGTAGTTTTGATGTTGTTAGTTGGAAGCAGAGGTCGAGCGATGAGGTTGGTTCGTCGAGTAGAAGCACTTGGGTCAATCCCGTGTTTGGGCCTGTTGGAGTTTCTGCAAACTGGGTCAAGGCACTTGCGATAACCACCCTCTGCTTTTCACCGCCGCTTAGAGTTCGATAGACCCGTTGTTCGAGATGATCGGTGCCAGTGGCTGCAAGCATTTGACGTGCGATTTTGAAATCGGTGGGTCCTTCTAGCTCAAATGGGTGTAGGTGTGGGTAGCGACCCATGAGTGCGAGTTCAAGCACGGTATAGTCAAAAGGAACCTCAGTTTCCTGAGGAACAACGGCCAAACGGCGAGCGAGTTTAGGACGGTTAAATCGCGCTAAGTCCATATCGTCGAGTGTGACTAAGCCCTCTGAGGGCTTTAGTAACCCGGCTAGTAGTTTGAGTAAGGTGGTCTTGCCAGATCCATTTTGACCGAGGATGCCGATGAGTCCACCGGTTGGGATCTGAACATCGACTTCTTGCAAGACTGGGTGGGACCCGTAGCTGTAAGAGACCCTATTAGCGCGAAGCAGCTTGGGCCTCCCTCTGGAGGGCACTGATGAAATGAAAACTGTAAAGGGAAATGACCGGCATCGATTCCTTTTGGCGTATCCACGCGCCTTTTATCCCCGCCAAGATGGGCGGGAGGAACGAACCCGAAGGCCAGGTCTCCTGACTTGCGGATCAACACGGACCGGGCGCGTCTTCCCGTGCCAGAGGCACAGTGACGGGTGATTTCCTTGAATTGGCTAGGCCGATCGCAGGGACCACCAAGATGCCGGACCGCTCCCCGCTTACAGTGGCGGGACCGTGTGGGATTCACACCCACTTCCCTTGGCCACCGGGAAGCGTTACTTGTAGTCCAGATTATAGCATCTATCGAAATGCCTCTCTCGTCTCTCGGTTGCCCGCTATGGGCTGTCCGACATACGATACCTCTTGAGAGTGTTGGACGATGCAGAAACGACTTATCCAGAGCGGGTTGATCGATATCAGTGAAAAACTCGTCGCTGGGATCAGGCTTAATTTCGATGACGGTGTCAGGCTGTTTGAGTGCCGTGATTTGCTAGCGGTTGGCTGGTTGGCAAACCGGGAGCGTGAAAAGCGACATGCCGACCGGACATTTTTTAATCACAACATCCGCATTGAGGCAACTAACGTCTGCGTGGCGAGTTGCCTTTTCTGCGCCTTCGCCAGACTTAAACCAGGTGATGAGGGTGCTTATACCTTGAGTTTGGAGCAGGTCTGGGAAAAATTGAGAGCTCGTCAGGATCAGGCGTTAACAGAGGTACATGTTGTCAACGGCCTGCATCCAGATCTTCCATTCGATTATTATCTCGATCTACTGCGTGGGTTTAAGCGGATTCGTCCGGATGTACATCTCAAGTGTTTTACCGCCGTCGAGATTGCTTTTTTTGCTGATTTGTATGGGCGGACGGATGAGGAGGTATTGCGCGAGCTAATGGCCGCCGGGCTCGATTCGTTACCGGGTGGCGGCGCTGAGGTGTTTGCCGAGCGCGTACGTCGAAAAATCTGTCATGACAAGTGCGGTACCGATCGCTATTTAGATATCCATCGCATCGCTCATCGACTGGGGATGCGGTCCAATGTGACTATGCTCTACGGTCATATTGAAACGACTGGTGAGCGGGTTGACCATATGCTCAGAGCTAGGGCACTGCAAGATGAAACTGGGGGATTTCAGGCATTTATTCCGCTGGCTTTTCACCCAGACAACAACAAGATGAGTAAGCTACCGGCCCCTACTGCTGCGGACACACTCAGGGTCCATGCCATTGCGCGCCTTATGCTTGACAATGTGCCTCACATTAAAGCTTTTTGGATCGCCACTGGTGTCGAGACGGCGCAGACGGCTCTTTGGTTCGGGGTGGATGATCTCGATGGTACCGTCCAAGAAGAGCAAATTTACCATATGGCTGGTGCACGGACCCCAGAGGCATTGACGACTGATGATATCAGTCAGCTGATTCTGGTCGCCGGTCGTGAACCGGTTGAACGAGACACGCTCTACAATGTCATATCAGTTTGAATCCTCCAGGTTCAGTTGAGAGATTCTGGCCTTCAATAGAAAAAAGAATTTACTGTTGTTGCAGGTCTCGCATGGTCGCTGAGCCGCAACGACACTTATCCGACCAGAACTTAGTATGATGGTCCGTCCTAGGTTGAAGAAATTGCTGTTTTAACCGTTCTTAAGAATCATCACTCGGAAGGTGGTGACCGTAGCTACCACCTAATCAGCCTGCTACCGTCCCAGGACATATCTCATGACACTCTCCTTTGTGTTGTTCCTGTTTCTCGCCCACCTAGGGCTTGGAATTGTTTTCTCTTTGTTGCTAGTAGACAAGACTGCTGGGGTAAAATTCTTCCGATTTAATGCAGGGTTTGCTGCTGTTTTGTTACTCGCGGCGATGGCGATGCGTCCGGACGTTGTGGCGTTGGGCTCTGAGCGGCACGGTTTGGCGCTGCTGTTACTCGTGGTGGCGACCGGCGCTATTCTTATCTACTGGGTGACGATTGGTCGGGTTTTGGCTTGGCTGCGACCCCTTTGGCTTTGGCTTGCCGTGTGTTCTGGTGCCTTGGCGCTCATTAGCCAGGCGGTCGCCGCAGCTCCAAGTGATGGCTTGCTGGTAATAGCCCTCACAATTGCGAGCTTTGTCAGTTCGGTTGCGTTGCTTGGAGGTACGTCGACCGCGATGATTTTAGGGCACTGGTATCTGGTGCTTCCTTCAATGGACGTTTCTCTATTACAGGCTATTGTTCGGTTTCATATCGGTTCAACCGCTTTAAGAATTCTGGTTGTAGGGCTTGCTGTGTGGTGGGCGATTGAGGTTATTGAAATACCTGGGGGAAGCTTTAACGGCTACATCTTTTCAATAGATGGTGTTTTCTTTTGGCAGCGAGTTTTATTTGGCTTACTTGGTCCGGTCGTTCTAGCCTATATGACTTGGGAAACAGCCAAGATTCAGTCCACTCAATCAGCTACCGGGATTCTCTATGTAGATTTTTTCACGGTCATTGTTGGTGAGGTACTTGCCAAGTATCTACTGGTGGCTACGACAGTACCGCTGTGAATAGTATTCATCAGGGTAAGGGCGTTGGAACAAGCTTGGCGTGAGTTGCTCTCAATTCTGGATCATATAGGAGGTAAAAGTCAGAAATGGAAGTCACGGTTCGTTGCCATGAGTGTGGGAGTGCACTACCGGTGACACCTTCACTAGGTCCGGTTCAGATTGAATGTGGCCGTTGCCGCGAATCCTTTATTCTCAAATTTTCCGATGCGGTTCTCGAGGACCGCCTGGTTGAGTGTTGTCCAGTTTGTCGGGGGGGAGATTTTTACCTGCGGAAAGATTTCGATCCCAAGGTTGGGGTCACGATTGTTGTGTTAGGTGCCTTGATCAGTGCCGGATTCTATTACTTCGGTCTCGATCTAGTTGCTTATGGTATTTTGGCCGGAGCTACTTTGGTTGATCTCGCTATTTACAGGCGACTGAGTGATCTGACTGTTTGCTACCGATGTTTTGCCGAGTTTCGCGGCGACTACGAACGAACCGCCGGTCCGTTCGAACTCCACACGGCCGACCTGCTTGAGCCTGAATACGAGCGAAAGATCGGAAAACGCTAAAACAGCTTCACCTGAACGATTTCCCCCCTCTCCACGATGTCGGTCTGAGCTGTTATCTCGATATAGCCATCGGCCTGCGACATGCTAGTGATGTCCCCGGAGGCTTTGAAGGCCGGTACAGCTTCCCCATCAAGAATCTTTACGGTATAGAACTGATGTCGCCCGGTTGTCGAGACGATCCTTTCTGCAGCAGGAACTGATTTTGAACGAAAGTGGAACACGGGAAGATGGGCTAATTGCCGGAGAACTGGGATTAGCAACATATAGGCATTTGAGAGGCAGGACGTAGGGTATCCGGGCATGCCGAGTACAGGGGTTCCATCGATTACACCGAATGCGGTTGGCTTGCCAGGTTTTACGGCGATTCCGTGAAAAAGTACTTCTCCTCTGTGTCTGATCACGTCGAGTGTGAGATCTCGTTCCCCGACAGAGCTACCGCCTGAAAAAACTAAGATGTCGTTGTCCAAACATGTATCAACGGTCTCAATTAAGTCATCAAGAGTGTCTGGCACTGTGGGGCAAGCTACAGGAACTCCGCCGTGTTCCTTGATGACCGAGCCTAGTGTGAAGCGGTTGATGTCGTAGATTTGACCTAAATCTAATGGCTGTCCTGGAGCAACTATTTCATTGCCGGTAGATAAAATGGCAACCCGTGGTTTGGTGTAGACCTCGAACTTGTCTATTCCCAGTGCCGCGATACACCCGATCCTACTTGGAGTTAATAAGTCGCCTTGGTGCAGTACTTGGGTACCATTCGTGATATCAGCTCCCTGACGACCGACGTGCTGGCGTGGGTAGACAGGGGCAAAGATCGCGATCTTGTTGTTGCTTCGTCGATCGGTTTCTTCGACCATTACTACTGCGTCGGCACCGTTTGGCATAGGTGCCCCAGTTGCTATTTGGGTGCACTGGCCAGGCTCGAGCTTTTTCGATGGTACTTCACCGGTGTGTACAGCTTCGATACAAGTCAGTAGGTGTGGTTCCATGCGGCTTGTGCCGAAGGTGTTTTCTGCGATGACAGCGTAACCATCCATTGCGGCTCGGTTAAATGGTGGGACGTCACGGGTAGCCAGTATTGAACCAGCCAGCACGCGGCCGACCCCTTCATCCAGGCCGACTGTTTCTGTTTTGCTGAGCGGCACTGCGGCATCGTGGACTAGCCTTAAGGCTTGCTCGATGGGTATCGTGTCTCTGATCGGACGCATCTTGGTGCCGGACATATCTACCGTGTGACCTCTCTTACGAGATGACCCAGTTCTGGGAGTATTAGTTCGGTCAGTGCAAGGCGCACTGCATTTTTCGACCCTGGCAGCGAAAACAGGATTTTGCCTTGAGCTGTTCCGGCGCATGCTCGAGATAACATTGCCGATGGACCAATTTCGGTGAAACTCAACGAGCGAAATAGCTCACCGAATCCGTCCAGGCTTTTCTCGAGAAGTTTAGTAACGACTTCATAACTGCCATCTCGCCGGCTGATTCCTGTCCCTCCGGTCGTGATGATGACCTGCACATTGCTCGCGGTCAGTTGATGCTCGATAGCTGTTCGCAGAACTGCGGGTTCGTCTCGGACAATCGTGTGCCCAACTATTCTGTGACCTTCTTTAATCAACAGTTCGCGCAACAATTTGCCACCGGTGTCGGTGGCTTCGGTCCGTGTGTCACTTACAGTGATGACGTAGCAGCTGATATGGTCTGGGGCCGAGGCGCGGTGTTCGGTGTGGCTCATTAGCGCAGATGATATCTGGTTTACTGCGAAAGGTTTGTTTTACTATCCAATACGTGGCCAACAAAATAATCGTTTCGATCTTGAGTAGTTTAGCCGTTGTAGCGGCAGTTACCACCGCGACATCGTCGCAGCCAGGCGCTGAGGGTTCTACTTGGGTGGATTCGACCATTGCTGTGATGACGCTTGATCAGAAGGTCGGTCAGCTCATAATGCCGTCGTTCCGATCAACCTACCTTAGCGATGATAGTGAGCGATTTGATGAACTAGCGTCCCTGGTGCGTGAGCAGCATGTCGGTGGGTTCTTATTGTTTGGCGGGCGGCAAGCGGCTCCTGATGTGTTGCTCAATGCTGGTTATTCACGGTCGACTTTAGGTGATCCCTTATCCGGAGCTTCACTGGCTAATCGGCTTCAAAGTGTTTCGTCAATTCCGCTCTTGAACGCGGCTGACTTTGAAACCGGTGTCGGTTTTCGTATCAGGGGTGCGACGACCTTCCCCAGAGCGATGGCTTTTGGCGCAGCTGGCGATGAACGACTGGCCTTTGAGGCTGGACGAATCACGGCTGTTGAAGGTCTGGCACTTGGTGTCCATGTGAATTTTGGACCTGTGGCTGACGTCAACAACAATCCTCGCAATCCAGTGATCAACACCCGATCTTTTGGTGAAAATTCTGACGTGGTTTCTCGGTTTGTGGCCGCTTATGTGAAGGGCCTTAATCATGGTGGCATGATCGCTACGGTCAAACATTTTCCGGGCCATGGGGACACCAACATCGATTCGCACCTTGGACTGCCACTCATCAATCATCCGCGCAGTCGGCTTGAACAGGTTGAGTTGCCTCCCTTTAGGGCAGGTATCGAGGCTGGAGCTGGGGCCGTTATGACTTCGCACATTGAGCTACCTGGCTTGGAGCCCGAGTTGGGAAGACCAGCTACTGTAAGTCATCGAATTGTGACCGGTTTACTCCGTGAAGAATTGGGCTTTGATAGGTTGGTTTTCACTGACTCAATGAGGATGCGCGCCGTAACCGGCCGGCTGACAACTGTCGAAGCAGCTGTTCAGGCGGTGTCTGCGGGTCACGATGTTGTTGTGCATGCCCCAGATGATGTCGCTGTGTTCGAGGGGTTAAGGCAGGCGGTCTCCCAGGGAATACTTTCAGAGTCCGAGATCGATAAGTCTGTACGCCGTATCCTCGAGGCGAAAATGAAATTGGGATTGCACCGTAGTCGAGCCGTGAACCTCGATGATGTACCAGGTATTGTCGGGGGCCGAGCTCACCTAGCGGTGGCTGCAGAAGTGAGTCGGCGAGCCATGACACTGATCAAGGATGATCGCATGGACGTGCCACTGCGACTTTCTGGACCGGCCTCCATACTCTACCTGTCAGTGTTGGATTATCCTTCGGGTTGGGGTAACGGAGCGCCGAGCCGGAGTTTCTTGCCTGAGCTTGAGCGGCGTTGGCCTAATGTAACGGCAGTGGAGGTTTCAGACCAGACTTCTCCTGCTGAGCTTGATCTGATTGGAGCGAGCGCAGAACGTTATGATGCAGTGATTGCAGCGGTCTTTGTCCGGGCTGCTTCCTTCAGTGGGCGGATGGACTTAAATGACGGGGTTGTGCGATTACTGCGCCGTGTGGCCAGACAGACAGAGCTCCAAGAGCAGCCATTTGTCACAGTGTTCTTTGGTAATCCTTATGTGGCTACGGCCTTGCCAGAGTTGCCAGCGGCCTTGTTGACCTACGACTTGTACGATGTTGCGGAAGTGTCGGCGGTTCGTGCTATTGCCGGTGAGGTGCCAATCACAGGACGTCTTCCAATCGCACTCGGCGACCGGTTCCCTAGCGGGCATGGTCTGAGTCGTTCCGCCATCCGCTAGGCACTGGGGGACCACTCTTAATGCAGGATATGTGGTATTTCTGTCCTACCGCCGAGTCTACGGGCATTAGGCTACGTGTCTGGGTCGTTCGAAGAGGTAGTGACTTACCCACCACTCTTGGCCATTATCCCAGCCGAAAAGTTGAGCACACGTCAAAAAGAACATACGCCAGCGCATTAGCCAGCCTAGAGCCTCTCCACTGCCATAGTTTTTGGCTAGGATAGGGAGAATGAAATCACGGTGCCGGTCCATATTGTGGACCCAGGCAGCAGCAGTGCGCTGGTAATGCCTGCCACTCCATCTCCAGTGTTCCTTGAGCTTGAGGTGATCTTGAAAATAAATTGGAAGGGTGTCGCTTGGCATGATTCCGCCACTAAAGAAGTGTCGCCCCATCCAGTCGTCGGTCGTCTCGTCTGTAAATACATAGGGCTGTGTTCTGTGGCAAAAAATGTGCAGGAAGAATTGCCCACCAGGTAATAACCAATCGTAGATGCGACTGAATAGTCTCCGGTAGTTTCGCATGTGCTCGAACATTTCGACGGATACGACGTGGTCGAAACGTTGGCTGGTCTTGAAGTGGTTCATATCAGCCGTAACAATTTGAACGTTTGATAGGTCTAAACGCGCAACCTCGCTCAAAATAAATTGGCGCTGTGAGTGGGAATTAGATACTGCAGTTATTGAAGCGGTGGGGTAATGCTGTGCCATCCAGAGCGTAAGTGAACCCCAACCGCAGCCGAGCTCCAACACTCGAGCGCCTTCTCTGATACCCGCCCGCGAACAGGTGATTTCAAGTGCGGCCTGCTCGGCAGCATCAAGGCTTTGTACATGGTCTGGCCACCAGCAACAGCTGTATTTTCGGTGGCGACCGAGTATGTGATCAAAAAACTCGACCGGTAGTTCGTAGTGTTGCTCGTTTGCTTTTGAGGGAAGTGCCGCAATGACAGAATTGTCCATCCCAGCAATAAATGTTTGCTCCAGTTGTCTCACTTGCTCGCAGTCGTTGGATAGAAGCGTCTGTTGGCGTTTGGCTATGAGTTGACGGATTCCCCACTGCAGGAGACCGTCGGGAAGCCACCCTCTCTCTGCGAAGTCGATGCCAAAGCGCGTAACGAAGCTCATGGATGGTTCCTTGGTTTGCCCTAAAGCCCCCCTCTAGAACGAATGCGGCATTGCCCCCGATTCGCCTGGTAGCCTTTCTCAGGTATTGGGGGAGATGTCACTCCCTTGCGGTGTCAATCTCAGACTACTGGGCGATTATCATGGTAGCCACATTGGTTCTTAGGGATTGGAGGCCGGAACGGTGTCGGCTTTCAAGGGTCAACTGCTCAACGGCCGAGCCGTGACCCTCTATCAACATACTGACACTATAACCGGTTAGGAGATTTCTTTGCGTGAGACTCGTAGTTCGGGCTGGCTAATTGGGTTACAATTCGGCCGAAGCTAGGAATTCGGGAATAGCTCTGCTTGGACGATACGGTACATCGTTTGGGGCGCGGGCTGAATATGGTGGAATCTTGATACCCAGAAGGTTGAATTCAATGACACCCAAGGGGATTTGTGTGTGGTTCGGTCTGGTTCTTGTGGCTGGTATAGCTGGAACGGATAGCCAAGTGTCGGCCCAGTCGCTGTCGTCGTCGACGGGAGTGCCAGAGGCTCGAGAGGTCTTGGACCAGTACTGCGTGACTTGCCACAACGACCGCAGTCGTCAGGCTGGTCTTACTCTCCAGAACATCAGCACCGACCACGTGGGCCAACGTGAGTCCGATATAGAGATCTGGGAGAAAGTCGTCAAGAAATTGCGTGCACGGACGATGCCCCCGGCAGGGCGCCCTCGTCCATCTGTCGAATCCTATGATTCGATAGCTTCGTCACTTGAGTCGGCCTTAGACCGTGCATCCGTCATGAATCCTAATCCGGGGCGTCCACCAGTTCACCGACTGAACCGAGCGGAGTATCGCAACGCGATTCGTGACCTCTTGGGGCTGGAAATCGACGAGCGTGAATTGTTACCACCAGATGAGTCTGGTTACGGGTTCGATAACATTGCTGACATCTTGGCGATTTCTCCAGTGTTACTCGACCGTTATATGGTGGCTGCTGAAAAGATCAGTCGGCTCGCGGTTGGAGATGCCGCTGCTATTCGCGCGGCCGAAGTGATTCATACCGTTCCTTATACCCTGTGGCAGGACGGGCGAATGAGTGAAGAGTTGCCCTTTGGGTCACGAGGTGGTCTGGCCGTCCGGCATCACTTTCCACTAGATGGCCAGTATGTCATTAAGTTGATACTGCAGCGTGCCTACGGGAATCACATTAGAGGGCTAGGCGAACCGAACGACTTGGAATTGCGCCTAGATCGACGGCGGGTAGCTGAGTTTACGATTGGTGGGGATGGAGAGCGGGCCCCCTGGGACGCGGTGTCTCGCCCGACGTTTTATGAACAGACCGCTGATGATGGACTGGAGGTTCGGCTCGACGTTGAGGCCGGTAGCCGGCTAATCAGCGCAGGGTTTCTCGATCGGAGGGCTGTGCCAGAAGGTGTGCTAGAACCTCGACCCGGTGTGTCGAGTTTAGCTTACTCTCGGGATCGCAATGCGGCCATGGCGCTCGATCGTATCGAAATCAGTGGACCCTATGAAGCAACCACTCCGGAAGACACCCTTAGTCGCCAGCGTGTGTTTTCTTGCTATCCCTCCTCGGTCGCAGAGGAGGATGCCTGCGCTGCAGATATATTGTCGAATCTTGCTAGGCGGGCTTTCCGGCGGCCGGTTTCCGATGTAGATGTTGATCCACTGCTTGTTCTGTTCGAAGAAGGGCAACGGGAGGGAGATTTTGAGTCGGGGATTCAGTTCGCATTAAGGGGCATCCTGATCGATCCGGAATTTCTCTTCCGGATTGAGCATGACCCGGCTCTTGTGAAGTCAGCTGCCGCCTATCGGATCAGCGACTTGGAACTTGCTTCGAGGTTGTCATTCTTTCTTTGGAGCAGTCTGCCTGATGATGAGTTGGTCGATTTAGCATCCCGCAACGAGCTCAGAACTCCTGGAATGTTGGAACGGCAGATAGAGCGTATGTTGCAAGATGGACGGTCGGCCGCGTTTGTTGACAATTTTTTTGGACAGTGGTTGCTATTGCGCAATATGCGCACTGTTGCGCCAGACCCAGAGGCGTTTCTGGATTTTGACGAGAATCTGCGGGATGCAATGGAACGGGAGACCGCATTGTTTGTTGATAGCCAGGTGCGGGATGACGGAAGTGTCTTGGATCTGCTGCGTGCGGATTACACATTTTTGAACGAGCGTCTGGCACGACACTATAAAGTGCCAAATGTCTACGGTAACCATTTTCGCCGTGTGAAAGTTGATGGCTATGGTCGTGGTGGCCTGTTGAGCCAGGGGAGTATCTTGACCACAACTTCCTATCCGAACAGGACCTCGCCAACCAAGCGGGGTTTGTGGGTGCTTGAAAATCTCTTGGGTTCACCGCCGCCGCCACCGCCGCCAGAGGTTCCTGGTTTGCCCGATGCGGACCATCCGGACGAAGGACGAATCCGTTCAATGCGTGAACGGATGGAGGTCCATAGGACTAGTCCGGTCTGCGCAAGCTGCCATGTGCTAATGGATCCCCTTGGCTTCTCGCTAGAAAATTTCGATGGGATTGGTGCGTGGCGGGTAACGGAGGAGGGAACTCCTATCGATGCCTCGAGTACATTGCCGGATGGGTCTGCGTTTGAGGGAGCTGGTGGTTTGCGTGGGGTATTGCTGAAGGCTGAAGAACGCTTCGTCGAAACCGTGACAGAGAAACTCCTTACCTACGCGTTAGGTCGAGGTGTGGAGTATTACGATGCCCCGGCTATCCGCCAGATCGCACGAGATGCCGCTGCGAGCGATTATCGCTGGACGTCAATGATATTGGGTGTTGCTGAGAGCACACCTTTTCAGATGAGGAGATCGCGAGAGCCATGATTGTTACCAAGAAGTACCTTCCGCGTCGAACTTTCCTCCGCGGCCTTGGCGTGACGCTGGCTTTGCCCTGGCTGGATAGTATGGTGCCAGCATTTTCTTCTGCGAAAGCCCGTGCAGCTCAAGCGGTTCGTCGCTTGGGCGTTGTCTACGTGCCTAATGGCATGTACATGCAGAGTTGGACTCCATCGAGTGCGGGGTCTGCTCTCGAAATCACAGAGACCCTGAGTCCCCTCGCACCCTTCAAGGACCAAATGTTGATGGTCAGTGGGCTTTGTAGCGAGGAAGGTATCGCCAACCCTGGGGAAGGGGCTGGGGACCATGCTCGCGCGGCCGGAGCTTTTTTGACTGGTGTGCACCCGAAGAAGACGGAAGGAGCGGATATTCGAGCGGGAATTTCGATGGATCAGATCGCTGCCCGCGTGTTGGGGCAGGAGACTCAACTGGCCTCGCTTGAACTTTCACTCGAATCGGCTGATAGAGCGGGTTCATGCGACCCAGGCTACAGCTGCGCTTACGCCAATACATTGTGCTGGAGCAGTGCTACGACACCGTTACCGATGGCGAGTGATCCCCGTGCAGTGTTTGAGCGGTTGTTCGGGACTAGTGGTACGACTGATCCGGCAGCTTGGCTAGAGGCCCGTCAGCACGACCGTAGCTTGCTTGATATGGTGACTGCCAAGGTGGCCCGATTGAAGACGGAGTTGGGGTCACGCGACCGTGTCAAGTTGAATGAGTACCTGGAAGCCGTTCGTGATGTAGAGCGTCGAATTCAGCTGGCTGAACAGCAGACCTTTCGAGATCTGCCAAAATTGGACCAGCCTGCTGGGGTTCCAGAGGGGTTTGAAGCACACGCTAAGCTGATGTTTGACCTTCAGGTTCTAGCGTACCAGGCTGACCTGACTCGAGTCATTTCCTTCATGTTGGGGCACGAAACTAGCAATAGAGCCTACCCTGAAATCGGTGTACCTGATGCTCACCACGCGCTGTCGCATCATGGTGGAGACCGTTTACTGATTGAGAGGTTGAAGAAGGTCGATAAGCATCTTGCCACGATGTTTGCCTACTACGTCGATCGCTTAGCTTCCACCTCCGAGGGCGACGGGACGCTTCTTGATTCGGCAATGATTCTCTATGGTAGCGGGTTGAGCGATGGCAACCGCCATAATCATCACGATTTACCAGCTATGTTGGTCGGTGGTTGTGCCGGACAATTGACTGGTGGTCGCAGAGTCCAGGTTGCGAAAGACACCCCGAATACGAACCTGTTCCTCGCGATGTTGGACAAACTTGGAGTCCCTCTTGATACGCTCGGTGATAGTACCGGCAGGGTGGACGCGCTCTCTGTGTAATGAAGGGGGTCTTAATGGAGGGTGGATTAGTGCGGTTAGGTCGAGGGCGAGCTGGCTGGCTGGCTGGGTTGATTGTGTTACTACTCTGCCGAGCGGAGACCGCCCACGCTAATGAAGATCAGCGTTTGCTCGATGCTGCTGAACGCCAGGACAGGGCCGCTGCGAGAGTTCTCATTACGCAGGATGTTGATGTTAATGCCTCGCAGCCGGATGGAGCAACGGCGCTCCATTGGGCGGCCCACTGGAACGACCTTGAATTCGTCACCTTGCTCGCTTCGGCCGGTGCAGACGTGAATGCGACGAACGAACTTGGGGTTGCTCCGCTGGCACTGGCTGCTCTGAATGCAAGCGATGCTGTAGTCGATGTGTTGTTGCGTTATGGGGCAGACCCGAATGCGGCGAGGCCTAGTGGCGAGACGGCGCTGATGACCGGGGCTCGAACGGGGAATATTGACCTGGTTCGGGCGTTGGTAGCTGCAGGCGCTGACGTTCAGGGGGACGGCCACTTTAGAGGGCAG
>Ga0310344_10002165_pt1 | contig 14810 bp, 15 predicted proteins | sample HC15DNA20200_MG_FD_203801 | JGI IMG/M metagenome (GOLD analysis project Ga0310344, IMG submission 203801) | Marine microbial communities from station ALOHA, North Pacific Subtropical Gyre - HC15-DNA-20-200_MG | ecosystem: Environmental > Aquatic > Marine > Oceanic | place: Pacific Ocean: North... | reverse complement strand
GACCTACACCATGCTGAGTGGCAAAGCTCCCGGCCGACCCAACAACAATCACCCCATCCTTCGAGGCCTGGTTCACCGATGCCCCACAAGCGACGGTTACATCTACTTGTTGGGTATACCAGAACATCTGTGGAACGATTTTGCGACCTGCATAGGCCGAGAGGACCTCATGGATGATCCGAGGTTTGCGACGCTGGTCTTAGAGCAGGAAAATCTTGACACTTTGCGAGGCATCGTCGATGAAGTTTTTCCGACTCGAACTACCGACGAATGGGACGAACGACTGCGACGCTGGGGCCAACGCTACGGACGAGTGAAAACCTACGACGAGGTGGTTACCGACGAAACCAACCTCATCAACGGGTACGTCGTCGAGGTTGAGCATCCGGAATACGGTTCGATCAGCGTCGTTGGCAACCCGATCCACATGAGCGCCACCCCAACCAAACCAGCTGTCGTAGCACCCAGTCTTGGACAACACACCGAAGAGGTACTCCTTGAAGCCGGCTTCAGCTGGGAAGAAATCGAGCACTTGCGAGCAGAAGGTGCCTACTAGGACAAGCCATGGAATATGTACGGAGGTTCCGGGGCGCAATCATCTGAGTTTCAAGGCCGATTCCTGACAGCCAATCAAAAACTTTTCGGTCTGGCATGCTCTGGTCCACCATCTGACTAAGTTTTGTGCTTCTGCACTCTGTGAGGGGTCTAATGGATCGAGCGATTCCAGCTGATAAGCGACCCTTTGACTACTCACCGGTCTCGTTGAACGATCTTCCCGAAACCCCTACCCGAGATCGAAACATTGCCGCAGTGGCCTGGGACGCAGCGCCAGATGAATTACTGAGGTTGGGCGCAGATATAAAAGGGAACCCGGAGCCGTATTTCAAGCGAAGAATCTTTGGGTGGCTCGTTTGGCTCGCCGGACAGTCACGCGGTCCGGGTCGATATATGGCGTTGAACCCGGCTGACCAGTCGGAGTTTTACTTCTTTGATTTAGGACCCGACCAGTCTCCAGGGGGGAAAGGCCCTGACGGTGAATGGCATTCAAGTTTTCGGTCATGGAAAGAGGCACTGCGTGACAACCCGCGGGTATAGCTAGCTGCTGATCCGTCGCCTCTTGAAATAAGCGTGTAAACCGGTGTTTGCGTAACTGGTTGCCACACCAGGGACAACTAAATGCAAAGGATTAAACCAATGGCAGGCATCGTCATACGTTCTCAAGCACTTGAAGAAGCTCACGCTCACCCAGAGATGATTCGATCAGGAGCATTTTCTCCAGCTATGCAAGCGGGCCCTTTCCTGTACGTGTCTGGCTGCATCGCCGGAGACTTGACCCAAGACATGACTGGGCAAGCGGAACAGGAGTTCAGCTACGTCGAGCTAGTACTCAAAGAGGCCGGATATGCGCTCACTGATGTTGTCAAGTTGCAGGCTTTCATAACCGATGCAGCTAATTACGCGGCCTACAGCGCGGTCCGAAAAGGGTATTTCCCTAAAGACCCTCCGGCTAGCACAGCAGTCATATCGGGCCTATTGATCCCTGAGGCATTGCTCGAAATCGATGTTGTCGCATACAAGGCTCAGGATTAACGAAGAATTAAGGCTTACGACCCACCAGCAACGAGAGTTGACCGGTTTGCTGTCCCTTACCGCTTTGCAAAATCCGTCCAGTAGGCACAATTACTGACTCCACGTTCGCCGAGGTGAAGCCCGCCGCAGCGCTTTCTGCCACAAGGTCCATGTCTCTCATCGGCCCCCAAAACGGCTCATGATTGTTGTAGGTGTCCCAATCAATCATTGACTGAGACAAATGATCCACGCCTTCGTACCCGGGAAAATCTGCGTGAACCATTAGGCCTCCTGGCTTCAGCAGTCGATGGCATTCAGCAAATGTTCGACGGAGTGCTTCGGGGGGAAGTTCGTGCAAAAGTATGTGGCTAACGATGAGATCGAATTGTTCCTCAGGAAAGTTGGTCGCTTCACAGTTTTGTTGCGAGAAATGAACTTTTGTACCCAACGCTTCAGCTCGAGCGTGCCCGTAACGCAGCACTGGTGCGCCTAGATCAATTCCGTGAACCTCTGCCGCCGGGAAAGCTTGAGCGTACGGGAGAGTTGCGTGACCAACGGTGCAGCCTATGTCCAAGATGTGTTGGGGTGAGAACATCGGATGCTCGACCGATAAATAATTAGCGATGATTGACTGTCCGTAGTCATCATTCAGTGCTCCCATTTGTCCCATCGCGTATAGGTAGACACCTCGGTCGTAGAGAGCGCCTGCAAAAACATCGCCCTCCCCGTATTCGCCGCGGTACCCACCGGGCATGGCGTGAATATCCACGTCCCACTGGTACCACGGCAACTCAAGGTTCGGGTTCAGTTGCAGGGATCCAACAGGATTTTCAATTTTTGCTGCGGCGCGAAGTTCTTCCGCCTGTCTCTCGATGCAATCAGCCACTGTTGACCATAGAAGGTGTTGGCTTGTACGTCGCAACGAACTCCACAGCTGATAATAAGATTTTTGGCTCAGGGATTGTCGAATTTCATGACGATCTCGGGGAGGCTCCCCATGGTCTCTTTCCCAATCGGCTTTAGCCGCGTGTTCGTATAGTTCCCGAACCCCTGGCGTGACTCTGGTGGCGATATGGGATTTGAGTGCTTGAACGAAGCGTCCTCGCGAATTTTCTCCCATATTTTCTCTTGGAAGCATGGGGTGTAGTTGCTGCGTCATGATTTTCTTCCGAGTTCCGAAAATGCTCGATCCACTACCGCCAAATAGTCATCGGGTGATTCCTCAGTGACAATTTCTTCGCGCATCTCTTCCAAGACTCGGAAGATGCGGCCGGCGAATAGGGATGCATCTTCTAGTCGCTGTTCTTCTTCGGACGAGGCAAGTTCGTAATTCTGTATAAGGTCATCTTTCAGGTGGCCTTGGTCGACAAGAATTTGTTCGAGATTGTGTATGCGTTCGGTCAAAGCCCAGACCTCGGCAGCTAAAGCAGTAACGATTTGGACCATGGCGTCAGAGGCCCCATCATCGTCAAAATAGGTAGGTCTCGAACCTTTAGCTTTTGCCGGAAAAATACGGCCATCGTTTGGTGAAGCCTGGCTGGACGATCGTGCGCCGTTGTTGTGCGCCATATTGACCTCCGAGGTTGCCCCTGTTGCCATCGGATCATAGTCGGCCGGAATCTTGCCAGGTTTCCTCGTCGCGCCCGGCACGGACTGATCGGAAACCAAGACGATCTATTTCTATTTTGAACAACTCTGACAGTGCGATCGTGCTTGTCGTGTCGATGCCCCAGATTCTCTCGTAGCTAATCGAGTCGTCCGTTAAGAGTGACCTGAGTAAATCGTTTGCTTTGAACGAACAGCTTGCTTGATAGGAGGGTCTTGCGGAGTTGAGTGCCGAGTAATACGACTCTTGTGTTCACTAACTTCGGATGAAGGCGACCTCGAAGTGACGTGACGCGAATTTCCAACCCTGGTCAGTGCGGCTGAAACGATCATGATATTCGCCAACGAATTTCGGCAACCCTGATGGAGCGGGAGATTCCGCGATACCAGTTTGTGAGTCGTGACGGAAGTTCAGTAAATAGCAATGACTCGTTGCTTGGTCACCATCGACTTGGATCACAATATTGGTGCAGAGATGGCGGGACTGGCGACGTTGTATGGATTGTCTCTTGGAAAGAAAGGCCCGGATTTCGTCTCGTCCAACTATTTCAATGCCTGGCCCCGACAAGCGACCATCGGGCATGAACAGTTCGGGGATAGCGTCCGAGTTTCCAAAATCGACGTTATGGAAATACTCCGTGATCAACTTTTGGCATGCATTTTCGTCTACGAGTCTTTGCAATTCGGTTCCCATTGTTCCCCCTGGTCCTGTGCGCCGCCGCTTTCAACTTGAGCCGCGATGTTATGTGGCAGCGGCCTTTGCAGTCTCAGATATCTCGTCTACGAAGTACTGGCCCCCGCCGCGTTTCAATGACAACACCTAAACATCAGAACATTTGCAGGGGTTGCATACGAGAAACAGCAGACGAACAGTGCCATCACCTAGCCTTGTCTGTGTCGGGGGAAACTATATGCATGACTTAGTGATTCGAAACGGTCAACTAGTTGACGGAACTGGTGCGCCAGCACGCCTTGCTGATGTAGCGATAGATGGCGGAGTGATAAGCGCAGTGGGTGAAGTCGGTCCAGGGATCGAGGAAATCGATGCTGTTGGAGCCATTGTGACTCCCGGCTTTGTTGATATCCATACGCACTATGACGGTCAGGTGATTTGGGATCCAGAAGTGACCCCATCTAGTTGGCACGGGGTGACCACCGTCGTGATGGGAAATTGCGGGGTGGGTTTCGCCCCTGTTCGACCAGACCGCCATGAATTTCTAATTAGTGTCATGGAAGGGGTCGAAGACATCCCGGGTGCGGCACTGAGCGAAGGAGTTACTTTCAATTGGGAAACGTTCCCGGAGTACCTGGACGCTATCGATTCATTGCCTCACGCCATTGATATCGGAACGCAGATGCCGCACTCCGCGCTTCGTGTCTATGTGATGGGTGATCGGGGCCGTGACCACGACGAAGTAGCGAGCGAAGATGAGATCGCCGAAATGCGTCGTTTGACCGAAGAAGCCCTAACGGCCGGCGCGCTTGGCTTCACGACATCTCGGACCATTAACCACCGAGATCGTGAAGGCAACCAGATCCCTACCCTTACGAGTGCCCCAGATGAACTCTGGGGGATTAGTGAGGCCCTGGCCGACCATGAAGCGTGCCACATGGAAATAGTCTCCGACTTTCGGGACCTGGATGCAGAGTTCAGCATTTTCGAAGGAATGACCGCCGCAGCAGGTAGCAGGCTGTCGGTGCTACTGACACAAGACGACCGAGCGCCCGAACTTTGGCGAGAAGTACTAGATCGCATAAATTCGGCGCGCGCCAACGGGCAAGACATAATCGCTCAAATCGCCGCGCGTCCTGTCACTTTGCTGTTGGGTCTGCAGACCTCGATGCACCCATTTATTACCTGCCCTACCTATCGACGTGAGCTAGCTGACCTGGATCTCGAAGAGCGCCTCCAGCGGATGAGCGATACACGAATGCGTGAGCTGCTGATCCAGGAACATGCAGACCGGACAAGGGGCATGTCTGGAATGATTGCGCAGTCCTTCCACAAAATGTTTCCGCTTGGAGATCCACCCGACTATGAGCCCAGCCCGGAGATGAGTGTCGCGTCGCAAGCTCAACAATTAGGGATAGAACCAGTTGAATTGGTGTACGACCTGCTCCTCAGTAACGGAGGCCGGGAGTTGTTGCTCTTCCCGTTGGCAAATTTCTCGGAGGGGAACCACGATGCGCTGCGTGAAATGAATCTGGCAGATGGGACACTGCCCGGTTTGAGCGATGGCGGGGCTCATTGCGGAGTCATATGTGATGCAAGCTTCCCGACTTATATGTTGACGCATTGGGTTAGGGACCGAGACCGAGGGGACCGTTTACCGCTGGAGTATGTGGTGCAACGCCAATCGCGAGATACAGCTCGACAAGTTGGGCTAGAAGATCGAGGAACGCTCGAACCCGGGATGGTGGCGGACGTGAATGTCATTGATCTGGATCGACTTACGTTGCATGCGCCGGAGATGACGTTTGACTTACCTGCTCAAGGCCGCCGACTGGTTCAGAAGGCGACTGGATACGTGGCAACTATCAAGAGTGGCGAAATCATATTTCGTGAAGGTGAATCCACAGGCCGCCGGCCGGGGCAGCTACTTCGCGGACCTCGTCGATCCTAGAACCGGGTGTCGCGTCTGGGACAGAGTCGGTTCACGCCCGTTATCTTGACCGCTCATGAATTACGCCCTCACTGCGAAGTTGATCAATTCGCTCCGGGCCGTAGTTGAGTATTTCGCTCAATATTTTCTTGTTGTGTTCTCCGAGCAGCGGCGCGACCAAGTCGGGTAGGTCGGGTTGGGCTGAAAATTTGAACGGGTATCCGGGGATCATCACCTCACCTAACACCGGGTCTTCAACGAGCCGCACCATGTCGCGAGCTTCAAAATGTGGGTGTCCAATAGCGTCAACCGGAGCTAAGACCGGCCCGATGGGAATTCGGTGCGCTAGGCAAGTCTCGAGTAATGACTCATTGTCCGGAAATGACAGAATCCATTCTTGTATTTGTGGAATCAGTTCTTCTTGATGTTCAGCGCGCGAGCTGCCGGTTAAGAATCTTGGGTCAGTAAGTAAGTCGGGTCTGTCCATGGCCTCGGTTAAATACGGCCATTGGCGGTCTAAACACATCAGTACCCCGTAACCCTCAGGAAGGTCAAATAGCCCGATGGGGCAGTAAAGGGGGTGATAGCGACCTCTACGCATCGGCACAAATTCGCCATCGGACTTGTGGTACACCGAGATTGTGCCATTCAGATGGAACATAGAGTCAACCATGGCAATGTCTACGTGTTGACCTTGACCCGTCCGCTCGCGATGCAACATGGCGTAGCCCAAACCAGCGAAAGCGTGCACCGCTGCGACAGTATCTGCCAACGCGAAAGCGACTATTGAGGGCGGTTGTTCAGGATCTCCGGTCATGTGCATCAGTCCCGAATAGGCCTGAATGATCCCGTCGTAAGCGGGTCGATCTGCGTAGGGGCTGTTCCGACCGAAACCTGAGACTGAGACCATAACGATGTCTGGGTTAATTTGCTTGAGTGACTCGTAGTCAAGTCCACGTTTCTCTAGCACCCCGTGACCAAAGTTTTCGACGACGATGTCGCACCATTTGACCAGTTCGGTAATGATCTCTAAGGCTCCGGGCTTGTTCCAGTCAAGACATAAGCTTTGTTTGCCACGATTGTTTTCGACAAAAAAAGTGCTGCGTTCATCTTCCACCCACGGCAGTAAGCGAGCAGGATCACCAATGGGTTCTAGCTCCACTTTGATAATTTCTGGCCCGAGTTCGGCAAGCATTCGAGTGACACCAGCGCCGGCTAGGTACTGACCGAGATCAAGCACCCGGTAACCAGCCAACATTGCGTCAGTGGTCGTATTGTCTGTCATGGCACCCCCCCCTGACGGCGACCAACTTGAGTAGATCTACCACTCGGAGGCCGCGCCATAAATTTTCGAACCCCAATTTCATTCTAATCGTCGTGAGAATTTCACGGAGGCTAATGTTCAGGGTGTGGCTTCGCGAAGTCACCGATGTCTGGCCGGGGGGGTCAGGCCAAAAAATTAGTTAGGAGTCGAGCTGTGAAGAAATTTCTAGCTCTGTTTTTTGCGTTGACGCTGTTGGCGTCGGCGTGTGGTAGTGACGATTCGTCGAGTTCGGATAGTGATAGTGGAGGTGACGTTGCTGCGAGTACCAGCGACGATTCGTCGTCTTCAGATGACGCCGCGCCGGCACCCACTACAACTGAGAAAGAGGAAGAGCAATTAACTTTCAGCAAGGGTGAACTGAAAGAAGAGGCAGCGAAAGTTGTTGGCGTTACCCAAGTTGCTGATCCGTTGGGACCGAGAGGACCTGAGCCAAGGGGCACCTTGGATTATGGCTGGCACTCATCTTTCTCACCGAAGTATTTTGATCCCAGCGGGAACCCAGCGGCATCTTCGCCGTACGCGACCCAGTACATCATTCATGACGCAATGGTGAAGAACACTCCAACTCGGAATTTCGCGCCATCCTTAGCCGAGGAATACACGATCGCCGAGGACTTCATGTCGGCGTCGTTCACCTTGCGAGAGGGATTGACTTTCCACGACGGCACGCCAATCACCACCAAAGATGTCGAGTGGACCTACATGAACTATTCAGGTGCTAGCGCTCAGGTGCTACACGACATGTTGGATCGGATTGAAATAGTCGACGAGCGCACCATCATTTTCCATTTCAATGCCCCGTTCCTGGACTTCCTGCTTCTATACGGCACGACTTCATCTGGTGCAGGTTGGATTCTTCCTGCTGACTATTACCAAGAGGTCGGTAAAGAGGGTTTTGCTGAAAACCCGATAGGCGCGGGCCCGTTTAAGTTCGTTAAGAATGACAGCAACCTGAAGATCACCTATGAAGCTTTTACTGATTACTGGCGCAAGAACCCGGGCGTGAAGACGATTAACTGGCATGCCATCAAGGATGCTGCCACCAGGGTCGCAGCGATAAAATCAGGTGAAATCGATATGGCTAATGTGATCCCGGGAACGCTTCTCGAGGCAGTGCGTAGCGACCCGAATCTGCAGACCATCTCTTCAAGCAACGTGTCATTCTGGCTGGAATTCATTGGCTATGACGATCCCGACAACCCATTCAATGACATACGCGTCCGGGAGGCGGCGTTCCTTGCCCTGAATCGCGTGGCAATAAACGAGATGCAGAGCGGCGGAGGCGGCGACTCGGTAGGTCAATGGATACCCACCGGATATAACGGCGTGATTGATTTGACCGAAGACGACGTCTACCAGGACGTCGAACGAGCGAAAGAGCTGATGGTCGAGGCAGGTTATGCCGACGGCTTCGATGGCGGCCAAATCACGCCATTGCCGAATTACTTTGCGATGGGAGAGCGAATTATTTCCGACCTCAATGAAGTTGGTATTCGCCTCACTCTCAACCAAATGGAACGCGGCGCTTTCCTAGGTGAGATCAACGCCGGCAGAGACGGGACGCTTACCGGGGTCCTGGTAAATATCTCTGGCGCAGGCGGTGACGCGGCATCGAGGGTACGAACCTTCGCTACATGCGACGGTTCAGCTTCTCGAATCTGTGACCCGTTCATCGATTTGGCTTTCGATCAGTACCAGACAAGCACTGACCCCGATGAACGCACCGAACTCATCGAGGCAATTCAGCGTCATATTCTCGATCAGCACATCTTCCCCTACGTGTACACGGTGGGACACACCATGGTGCAGGGTATGGATGTGGTCGAGGACGCCGGTGAGATTTGGGGTCAGATACCGCAATACATCTATCCCGGTCTTTGGGAAGATATCCACGTCAAATAGATCGTCTAAAGCGACACCTCGTCGCTTGTAACGATTGAGACGCCAAGAGTGTCGGGCTCCACCGAACTTTGTTCGCCGGAGTCCGACACTTGTTTGGCATCTACATTCAGAGGAGGAAGGTCATTCGAGCGTATTTCTTGAGACGACTGGTATATAGCGCGATCACCCTGTTTGTTCTAGCAACGACGATTTTTGGACTTGTTCGACTAACCGGTGACCCAGCTATTTTGTTGACTCCCGAAGGCGCTACTGAGCTGGAACGAGTTCAAATACGCGAAGATCTCGGTCTTAACGATGCTCTTCCAGTCCAGTTTGCTCGGTTTATTCGAGAGGTAGTCACCCTCGATTTCGGCACGTCGTTCCATCTAGGTCAATCCGTCACCAGCGTGTATTTCGATCGCCTTCCGAATTCGATTTTGCTGGTGACGGTTGCTATGGCGTTTTCCTTAGCGCTAGGAATTCCAGCCGGCATAATTTCTGCCGTCTACAACGGCCGCTGGATGGACTTTGCGGCGAAGGGCCTTGCCTTAACGGGAATGTCAATACCTGGATTCGTCATGGCGCTGACCATGATGTTTTTCTTCTCAGTCAAATTCAGTTGGTTACCTACCTTTGGAATAGGCACCTGGAAGCATTTGGTCATGCCCGGCATCGCGCTCGGATGGTACTTCGCTGCCTCAACGCTTCGCCTAGTTCGTTCCACCATGCTGGACGTGTTGAGTAGCGATTACGTGAAATTAGCCCGCCTTAAAGGCATGACGGAACAAAGAGTCATAATGCGTCATGCCTTCGCAAATGTTCTGATTCCGCTCATTTCGTTGACTGGTGTCAACTTTGTCGTGATGATCAACGCTGCGACGATAGTTGAGGTGATTTTCGTATGGCCGGGATTGGGTTCGTTATTACTTGAAGCAGTCGGCGAACGTGACTTTCCGCTCGTACAGGGGATAGTCGTAATGAGCGGAACCTTAATTATCATCACCAATTTTTTGATTGACCTGTTCTACGCGTGGGTTGATCCGCGAATCCGGTTGACTCGTTGAGGTAGGCGATGAACGTTCCAGACTCCAATAATTCGACCAAAATGCCACGAAAAGCGTCGCGCAAGGGTGCCCTGGAGGAAGCATCATCAGGAGAGATCAGAAATGCGAATAAGGACAGCAGGTCTAAGGTAAGAGCGTTTCTAGACTTCGTGAAACAACTTCCTGTTGGATCGACTTTGATCTTAGGAATCCTCGTCTTCTTCGCGATATGCGCTCCTCTTCTGGCCCCACACGACCCGATCAGGCCGGTTGAAGGCATCTACACCTACACCCCTGCTGCCTGGAAAGACGGAGGTTCTTGGGCTCAGTGGCTCGGCACTGACTTCTTAGGCAGAGATGTGTGGTCCCGCATAATTTATGGCGCTCGTGTATCGGTCATAGTAGGGCTGACGGGTACTGCTGCTGCTGGCGCGATCGGCATGGTTATGGGCGTAGTAGCTGGTTACTTTGGCGGCTGGGTGGATGCCTTCATTATGAGAGTGGTTGATGCGTGGCTGGCAATACCGACACTCGTTTTGGCGATCCTTTTGAGCATGACCTTAGGTGCCAGCATGTGGAACATAGTTCTAATTCTCGGAGTGGTGTATTGGACCAGATACGCCCGGATTCTTCGCGGTGAAGTGCTTACCCTGCGCGAGCGTGACTTTGTAAAACTCGCGGAAGTAGCTGGCGCGGGTCGCATTCGAATCATCACCCGCCACATCATCCCGAACGTTTTCAACACTTGGATGGTGCTTGCCAGTTTGACGGTCGGAGTTGTGATTGTTGCTGAAGCGTCCCTGAGTTTTTTGGGTGTAGGCGTGCCCGCCCCCCAACCAGCTTGGGGGTCGATGCTTAACGACGCGCGTGCCCAATTGCTGACCGGGCGCTGGTGGTTGATGGCAGCTCCAGCAGTTGCAATCGGTTTGACGGTACTCGGCGCCAACTTATTCGGAGACTGGCTTCGAGTGAAGCTTGATCCCCAACAACGAAACCTATAGGTCGACATGACACGCGAAATCCTAAAAGTGAAGGACCTAGCTACCCACTACACCGGCTTTGGTGGATCACGCGTCGTAAAAGCTGTTGATGAAGTGAGTTTCAGTCTCGAGGAGGGACAAACCATAGGCATAGTAGGGGAATCAGGGTGCGGAAAGACCACCCTTTGCCTATCACTGGTCCGCCTCCTTGCACCCGGAGCACAAATCGTCGGTGGATCCATCGAGTTGAATGGGCGCGACATATTGAAACTCTCACAAAAAGAGATGGTGGAGGTGAGAGGCAAAGAGATAGCGATGATCCTTCAAGACCCGATGACATCGCTTAACCCAGTCATCAATATCGAGACCCAAGTTGGGGAGGCCGCATTCAAACATCGCGGACTTAGATCGTCCACTCTTCGCGAACGGGTGCGTCAACTCCTTGAGGCTGTTCGCATTCCATCTCCCGATGTCCGGATGCAAGAATTTCCTCATCAGATGAGTGGAGGGATGCGTCAACGTATAGCGGGGGCCGTAGCGCTTTCGGGTGAACCCGGGATAATCATCGCAGATGAACCCACAACGAGTCTCGACGTAACAATTCAAGCTCAATACCTCGATCTATTACGCCGCTTACAAAAGGACACCGGTGTAGGTCTCATCTTCGTCACTCACGACCTCGGCATTGTCGCCAAAATGTGCGATGACGTGATCGTTATGTACGCCGGCAAAACAGTAGAAAAAGGCAGTGTCCGAGAAATTTTTAATAACCCGAATCATCCATACACCAGCGCGTTGATCCGATCTGTCCCCAAACTTGGTTCCAAAGACCCCCTCTATCGCATCGAAGGTCAACCCCCTGACTTGTCCAATCTTCCTCAAGGATGCAGTTTTGCGTCACGCTGCGCGATAGCCGACGATCACTGCTTCGAACACGAACCCCCACTGATAGAAGTCGGACCCCGACGCCTGGCCGCGTGTTGGAAAATCGAAGAAAACGCAGCATCGAAGGAACAAGCATGAGTGACGCGAGCCACGAACAAATAGCTCAAGCTGAGACACTCAAGAATGCTAAGACGCTCGTTGTTAACGATCTGGTGAAACACTTTCCCGCGGGTCGGTCAGGCTTTGGGGTTAAAGCAAACAAGCAGTGGGTGAAAGCCGTCGACGGAGTCAGCTTCGACATTGCGCCAGGCGAAACCTTGGGTCTTGTTGGTGAGTCAGGATGTGGGAAATCAACAATCGCCAAGCTTATTTTGCGATTAGAAGACCCGACTTCGGGTTCAATCAAATTTGAAGGACGCGAGATTACCGACCTTAAGGGTGACCAGCTGAAAGACTATAGGCGTTCGGTGCAGGCAGTATTTCAAGATCCTTACTCATCTTTGAGTCCACGAATGCGCGTTCACGACATAGTTGCTGAGGGTCTTCGCATCCACACCGATTACTCCAAGTCCGATGTTAGGACCAGAGTGAATGATGTTCTAGCTCTTGCTGGTTTAAGCCCCGATGTGGGCCGCCTATACCCCCACGAATTCAGTGGCGGACAACGGCAGCGCATTGCGATAGCAAAGGCTTTGGTACTCGACACGAAGATGTTGATACTCGATGAGGCGGTTTCTGCCCTGGATGTCTCGATTCGTGCACAAATCATCACCCTATTGAAGGATCTGCAACAGGAATTGGGCATTGCCTACCTGTACATAGGTCATGACCTCGCAACCGTAGGTCACTTGTCAGATCGAGTTATGGTCATGTATTTGGGTCGCGTGCTGGAGCTCGATGACAGTATTGAACTGGTCAGAAATCCCAAACATCCATACACCGAGGCGCTGTTTGCGGCCGCCCTTCCTTCAAACCCAGATCACATCGGCGACACCTCGGAACAACCGAATGCGGAAGTGCCTACGGCGTTGGCCCCTCCAACAGGCTGCCACTTTCATCCTCGCTGTCAGCAATCCATGGAACATTGTTCAACGCATTTCCCCCAAGAGGTCAAGTTGACAGGTGGGCGAAGGATTTCCTGCCATCTATATCCGGGCGATTAGTAGAACCTTTTGCAGTTTGTTTGTGTCAAGAGGCGAGTGTTGTCCACTAGACGAATGTTCTAGGGAAAGGGGGTTCATCGGCACTCACCAGTGATAGCCCATTGTCACAGACAAACCGTCAAATTGGTTTCCACCACGAGGTGTCTTGCAAGCGACCCATTACCGCTTCGCAGAGGCTTGTCTGCATGATCCCAGGTTCATCTTCAACGGAAACCGACGTGACGATGCCGCCTTCGGTAACGAGCGCGTAACGCTGAGAGATCATGCCGATTCCGAATCCTGGTTCGCCAGGCATCTCCATACCCAAAGCTCGAGCAAAATCTCCTTCGCCATCAGGAATCATCATCACTTCGGCAGAGCCGTGCGCCTTGTTAAATGCATCCATAACCCACGGATCGCGAACAGCGGTACAAGCAATCCTCGATACGCCTCCACCCGCTAGTTTTTGCGCATTTTCGACGTAGCCAGGAAGATGCACTTGAGAACAGCCGCGAGAGAAGGGGACAGGTGTGGAAAACAAAATATTTCTTCCGGCCCCCAAAAGGGATCCAGTGCGGACAGGCATAGGCGAACCGTCCGGTCCTAGCATTATTACCTCGACGTCAGGTATTTGTTCTCCTACCTGGATCATGTGACCTTCTCCTGAGTAAACCCTACGAAGGGTTTGGCAAAACTTTAGACCGGTTGGCCCTTGTAACGTCAGGCCGAGCGCTAAGAACTTTGCGCAGTAGTTGCGGTGTCGAAAATCTCTGTTTCGAACCAGTCGATGAATCGTGGATCTCGAGCGGGCTTCCAGAGTTGCCAAACTGCGGGCCCAAGACGCATCTTCATAAGCCCTTCAACAGCTTGAACCCGCATGTCAAGGTGACTTTTGTCAACCAGGCCCTTGTCGTGCATATCCCAGGTGTCGAAAATGTCGACCAGCAGCGTGTTCATCCATAGCGTCACGCGCCAGTGTTCGTGATCGGCCATATCATCGCCCTCCCAATTCTTGGCCATAAACATCGCGAAATCAGTGTTCTGAGCAGATGACAGGTACCGGTCGTACATACGTTGGGTCAGGCTGTGACCGTATTGTGCTTTGGTCAAGTTGAGCGCTTGTTTCGCTTCCATGGCTATATAGATCACTGTGAACGAGAAAAGTATGGCCTCCATGATTTGAGCCACGTCTGACAGATTGCCCACACTCATATGTTCCTCCTGTGGCGGTAGCAAATGGTTGTGAGTAACCCCCGCCTTAGGTCCTCGCCTAACGATCCTTGCGCGTTCAGTAGCGCTTTGTCATGTGGACAACGATGGAGTACGAGGGCGATGGGAGTGGCCAGCAAGTTTTGTTGCCATTACTCGTTTGGTCTGATGAGTTCGAAGTCTCCTAACAACCTTGACTCGATGACTGACCAACCAAAGTGCGAGTCGATGGCAGACTTGGTGCGTGCGTCACTTCGCTGCCCTGGCTTGTTTTTTGTTAGCGATGTCACATGGGAACGCTGTATCTGCGGCAATCGAGGGTAATGAAGCTCTAAAGCGGGTAGAGACAGTGCAGGAGAGGTTTCTGGAGTCGTCGAATAGTGGGGCGGCGTCAGATCAAGTTCTTGAGTCCGCTCTTCAAGAAGGGTCAGGCTCGGCTGTTTCGGAGGTCGACGAGGACGCTTGTGATTGTGGACCAAAGTCACATTGGAAGAAGGGGGTTGTAGTCGCCATTGCTTTTTTATTGATTTTGTTGGCCACTTGGCATTCCAGAAACAAACCCGACGACA
>Ga0310344_10002164_pt1 | contig 14811 bp, 13 predicted proteins | sample HC15DNA20200_MG_FD_203801 | JGI IMG/M metagenome (GOLD analysis project Ga0310344, IMG submission 203801) | Marine microbial communities from station ALOHA, North Pacific Subtropical Gyre - HC15-DNA-20-200_MG | ecosystem: Environmental > Aquatic > Marine > Oceanic | place: Pacific Ocean: North... | reverse complement strand
CCAATTATGTGGTTGATCTATGTGGCCATACATGATGGTCGCAGTCGTATTGAAACCAACCTCGTGTGCTACACGCATCACCGACAACCATTGCGAGGTATTAATCTTGTCCGGACACAAAACCTCCCTGACCTCGTCGTCCAGAATCTCTGCAGCCGTACCCGGTAACGTATCAAGTCCCGCAGCTTTAAGTTCAATTAGGTACTTTTCAAGGGACAAGCCTACAGTCTGCGCACCTTGCCACACCTCGAGTGGAGAAAATGCATGTATATGCATTTCTGGCACCGCCGCTTTAACAGTTTCCACAATCGATAGATACGTTTGTCCTGTGTACTGTGGGTGAATACCCCCTTGCATACAAACTTCCGTTGCACCCCGATCCCACGCCTCTCTTACGCGCCGTTGTATCTCATCTTTGCTTAAATCATATGGCTTTCCACGTAAATTTTCACTCAGCTTTCCTTTGGAAAAAGCGCAGAATTGACATTTAAAATAGCAAACATTCGTGTAATTTATATTGCGATTAACGACATATGTTACTTCATCGCCATTATGGGCAAACCGCAATTGATCGGCCGCCTGGCAGACTGCTGAAAAATCATCACCACGCGCGTTGAACAATCGCTCGACTTCGTTTTGTTCCAAGTCAATGCCTGCCTCGGCACGATCAATGATTGTTTTAACATCAGGGGAAACTAACTTCGGTGAATTCCTCACCGACTGGATAATAGCATCAGGAGGTATTTCAGCATCACCTGGACTCCAAGAGTCGATCCGCGGGAAACCGGCACCGTCAATCAACTTTAGAATCGGAGTTTGGAATTTCTCATCTACCCATTGAATGCGCTCGAGTGCATACCTCGGATATACCGTGAGCCGCTCGTGAAGGTATTTCCCTGCGGTTGCTGTCTCCTTTGCAAGTAGATCTAGTTCCGGCCACGGAGCTTCTGGATTTACAAAATCCGGCGTCACTGGTGACACACCACCCCAATCATTAATACCTGCTTTAATAAGCTTAGATAAAACACCGGGACTCAAGTTTGGCGGTGCCTGAATGCTCATTTCGGATCCAAACAATAACCTAGCTACCGCGATCGTCCAAACCATCTCTTCGATGTCTGGCTCCGGCGCACCGACCATTTTAGTTCCGATCTTCGCCCTAAAATTCTGGATAATTATCTCTTGAATATGCCCATACGTTTCATGCAGATCTCGAATAGCTAGCAGCGATTCGACTCTTTCGCGACGCGTCTCGCCAATCCCTATAAGAATTCCTGTTGTGAAGGGGATGCTTGCACGTCCGGCATCGGCCAAAGTTTGCAGCCTAACCTTGGGATCTTTATCTGGAGATCCATAATGCGGCATACCTTTTTTCGTTAGCCGTTCTGCTACCGACTCAAGCATAATGCCCATACTCGGCGCGACGCCCCGTAAACGTTCGATCTCGGATAATGTCAAAGTACCGGGGTTCAAATGTGGGAGTAGACCAGTTTTCTCGAACACCTCTTTGGCAACGTCGTGTAGGTAATCTGTAGTTGACGTGTAACCCATAGAGATCAACGCATCACGCGCCGTTTTATACCGCAACTCAGGTTTTTCACCCAAAGTAAATAGGACTTCTTTACAGCCCTGCTCCGCGGCATAACTAACCGTTTCAAGGACTTGATCGATCGCTATATAGGGCGTCGCTACTTTTTTGGGCGCCTGCGCAAACGTACAATAGTGGCAAACATCCCTACACAAATGAGTTAGCGGAATGAATACCTTTTTAGAATAAGTAATTAGGTTCCCGAAACCACGATCCCGCAAAGCCGATGCCGGAGTTAGAAAAGCAGCGCTACCTAACGTATCAGCCATTAGCGTCGCGTCCGCCGATGATGGCAAAATACCGTCCATCGAACGATCTAAAATCGTATTCAGGTCAGACATTGAATAAAAAACCTTCTAGCCGGCAACTGCATGACTAACATTGTGCCGACCTGGCAACCGCGATACCACGTTGATTTCATCTAAATAATCAAGCGTCATGGATGTTTGTTCATATGTCATTAACGCACGTACGTCCTCTGGGGTGTCTATATCCAGAGATAGTTTATCAAGCTCCAAAAGTTGTACTCGACTACCGGTAGCGCGCGCTGCCTCTGCATGCAGATTACAACTATCGACACCGTATGAAAATCTAATCAGATTAATCGGAGATACTATTAATCCATTGGTTCCAGTGTAACTCCGATCTGGAACTAAAGTTAGTCCTCTGCCCTGCCCATGCAGACGGATCATTTGATCTATCTCCTGTACCGTTACTAGTGGGACGTCCCCAGGAACTATCAGTAAGGCTTCCGCTCCTAACGTAGCAGCGTGGGCTCCACCTTGGGTAACCGCGAGAGACAAATCACTTTGTGTTTCCAACACAAAAATAGCGCCATATCGTTCTGCTAGTCTTTTCGCTACGGGTTCTTTCGACACTACAATGATTCCCTTCACCTGGGTACTCGCATGCAGTGCGGAAAGGACATCGTTTAGCATTACTTCCGCCAAGAAAATTCTCTCTGCCTCACTCAACAATGCTGCAAGACGCCTTTTTGCTACCCCGAATTGTTTGCTTGGAACTACTGCCCACATTTCCTGTATTGTCTCCCGCGCCTCAGGTGGCGCAAAAACTCAATCGTTTTTTCGGCTAACTCGACTCGGTCAGCTAAAGTTACCATGACCGTCTGAGCAACGATAGTCTCGATCCTGAGGTCCGAAACGACCTTGGCCAGCGACGAATCTTGCTGATCCATGATGAATCCATCAATTAGACTAGAATAACGCTCTGCGACCGAGAGTGCTGTTACTGGGATATCTAGTTCTTCCATTATTTTAGCAGTTGGCCCTTTTATCGCTTCACCACCGACAATTGGCGTAATAGCAACTACCGGAACATGAGATTTACGCAATGCCTCAACGAAACTCGGGATAGCCAACATCGGATCGATACTAACGAACGGATTTGACGGACATATTATGATTCCCGCGAGTTCTGGATCGCTAAACGCCGCCTGAACCTGTGTAGTCAATTGAGCGCGGTCGCAACCCTCAAAGTCAAACCCACGGATAGCTGGCAGGCACTTCTCTCTCACGAAATAGTGCTGAAAATCGAGACGGCCAATCTCTGTATGTACAATTGTGCGAACCTGATCATTGCTTACCGGCAATACCTTGTACTCAATACCAAAACTCCGAGTTAATTTTTCGGTGACTTCGGTCAAGGTCAACCCGCTTTTTAGCATCTGCGTACGCTTCAGATGAGTAGCAAGATCCTTGTCACCTAAATTAAACCAATCATCGCCGTCGATCTCTGCTAGCGCCTCAATACAATTCCACGTTTCGTCTTGCCGACCCCAACCAAACTCTAGGTTGCTGACTCCTCCCAATGTATAGGTCAAGGTATCTAGGTCAGGAGAGATATGTAAGCCAAGATGCTCAAAATCGTCTCCAATGTTAACGACAAATGCAACCTGCTCTGCACTTAATTTATGTGTGAGTCCCAGACAAAGTTTAGCGCCTCCAACACCGCCGGTAATGACCAGATATCTCTCGGTGCTTCCTATCATCGGAATAGGTCATCTTCTAGCGGCCGAATCATGTCTGCTGCAGACTCTAGGGTATCCGTCGCAGGAAATCCGCGAACTACGACGAGCGGTGTACGTTCAATTGTCTCGCCCATCAATAATGTAGCCGTTGCGACTAACGAATCAGCTCGATTTAGCATTGCAACTTTAAGTTCGCGACCGAACATATCTTCAGTACCACGGAAATCATGAATCACCTGAATCCCCGCGCAACCTATCGCACTGCCAACAGTTCCCAGGCGCCACGGTCGGTTCATACTATCAGAGATTAGCACACCGACCGATTTCCCTATCTTTCGGTATATCTCCTCTCGCAAGGTTTGCGCGCTTCGATCGGGATCGACCGGTAACAACAGGGCAGAATCACCATTTTCGTGATCTATATTCGACTGATCGATGCCCGCGTTCGCTCCAACATGTCCAAGTCGGTGCCGAACAATAATCACACCTTGTTTCTTACGTAATATCTCTACGGATTCATCAAGAATTAACTGGCATAGTGCCGCTTCTTTCTCTGTTTCAGCAGCAAGCTCTTCGGCTTCCGAGGAAGGCACAACTGTTTTTAGCGAAACCTGGCGGCCTTCCGCTTTAGAGATAATCTTTTGTGCTACTACAAGTATATCCCCGTCCACTAAATCAACACCCGCCTCCATAATTGCCAGAAGCATCACCTCAGGTAATGAGTCTCCCGGTTTAATCAACGGGATACCAGGTATAACCTCAAACTGTAGATTACGAATTGGTGGGGTCAGGGAATCCATTTTTTTGTCAGAGCAGAGTAATTACGAATTGTAGAGTAGTTTACCGGGATTTTTACGTTGTCCGTAGTGCTCTATCTAGTTTTCGACAATTAGGATAAAGATTCAAAATATTGAACCAGTTTGCGGCAATCTCGATCTAGCGTAAAATCGAAAGGGTTCGTATCGTTACCAATCGAGATCTGTCATCGAAGAACTTTTTAGGTACACGATCTGAGGACGAACTCTTAATCCAGCGTGAGGTAACCATAATGACCTGTAATATTGGCCTATTCCACGTCACGCCCGACATGAAAGCTGATCCAGCGATTGTCGCCCGCGCCGCAGAAGACCTCGGGTTCAATTCCTACTGGCTGCCTGAACACGCCATCTTACCTGCAGAATTTCGATCAAATTATGCCGGCGATCTTGAATCAAAAATGGTGGAGCCGCCAGATCACCTATGGAAAATGCCGGATCCATGGATCGGTTTGGCCCGAGCATCCGCTGTCACATCAACTCTGCGACTGGGGACCGCAATTTGCCTAGTACCAGAGCATAATCCATTGATTCTAGCCAATGAGGTCGCATCACTAGATCACTATAGTGGAGGACGCGTCAATTTCGGGATCGGTGCCGGTTGGAATCGAGAGGAAAGTGAAATCTTAGGGGTCGATTTCGATCACCGCTGGACTCAAACCCGAGAGTGCGTGGAAATAATGAAAGCGTTATGGACAAACGATTCGGCGGGCTACGACGGTCAATATTATGCCTTTCCTCCTGTCCGGTGCTATCCCAAACCGGCACAGACTCCCTATCCACCAATCTACTTCGGCAGTATTGGGTCTCCACGTGTTCTTCAACGGGTCGCAAAATGGGGCAATGGGTGGGTACCTTTAACTAATGATTTTGATGAACTCGCTAGAGGACGGGAGCGTTTAAATGAATTGTGCGCAGAATCAGGACGAGACCCAACATCGATCTCAATCGCACAAATGGCGACCGAAGGCATGAGTCGTACACTGGCGGAACGTATCGAAGCAGAGCGTGCTGGCGTAGACGAAGTGATCGTCTGGATAGTGGAGACCGAACTTAACGCCGTGTTAGATGAATTAAAGTCACTGGCCGATGAACTCATTGAATAAAGAACGACAAATACAAGTACAAAGCAAAAGGAATCCTCATTGATTGATCCAGATAAGATCCTAGATAAGATGATTGCTCGACGCGAATCGACCTATCGGGCTGAGGACTGCATATTATACGCACTTGGCCTCGGTTTCGGCTCCGATCCTACAGATCCAAATCAACTTAGTTTCGTCTACGAGAAAAATATCCAGACCTTGCCGACAATGAGCCTTGTCTTAGGCTATCCTGGATTTTGGCTCAAAGATCCACAATATAAAGTCGATTGGCAGAAAGTGCTGCACGCCGAAGAGCAACTAATCATACACAATCCGCTCCCACCAGCAGGCACAATGATAGGGGAGACCTACATCGATGCAATCGTTGATCGCGGACCAAATAGAGGCGCTTTTATCTATACACGTAAGGAGGTGCGCGGCGAGAGTGACGGCAAACTGTTTGCAACGGTCAACTCAAATACCTTAGCTCGTGCCGACGGAGGATGCGGCGGGAACTCAAAGAGGCGTGTCAGGCCGATCGAAATTCCAAACCGAAAGCCCGACGACGTATGTGTCCTTCCTACAATTCCTCAGCAGGCACTGTTATATCGACTTTGTGGAGACATGAACCCTCTGCATGCCGACCCCCAGATCGCTAAGGGCGGAGGTTTTGAGCGCCCGATTCTGCATGGTAGATCGACCATGGGTGTCGCCCAACACGCCATTCTCAAGGTGTGCTGCGAATATGATCCACATAGAATAAAATCGATTAACCTGCGATTCTCTGCTCCTTTCTTACCCGGTGAAACCTTGCGTACCGAGATTTGGCAAGATGGCGCAAATATTTATTTCCGTAGCCTCGCAGATGAGCGCGATGTCGTCGTATTGAATAACGGGCATGTAGAATTAAATACCAAGTGAATAAGTTAAACGCTAGCGGAACTGCTTAGGCGACATAACATTTTTTGTGCAGCGACTATACAACCATAGTAAAACATCAATCGCACTTCCATCATGCAAAATATACTAAACGGGCTCCGTATCATCGAAGGCTCCGCATTCATTGCCGCACCAATGTGCGGCATGACATTGGCTCAATTAGGTGCCGATGTTATTCGCTTCGATAACATTCATGGTGGGATCGACTACCACCGCTGGCCGGTAACGGAAGATAACCACAGCTTCTATTGGGCTGATTTGAATAAGGGAAAGCGCTCTTTTGCCGTAGACCTCAAATCTAACCGTGGACGTGAATTAGTGACTGAGTTGATCACTGCTGACGGTTCTGATGCTGGAATTTTCTCTACTAACCTACCCGCCAAAGGCTGGTTGTCTTACGAGTCATTAAAGGCACGCCGCCATGACTTGATCCAACTCGCAATCGTTGGCGATCGACATGGAGGCACCGCCCTCGACTACACTGTTAACGCAAAAGTTGGCTACCCAGCGATGACTGGACCGGCCGATGATGAGCGACCAGTAAATCATGTTCTGCCCGCGTGGGACAACATTACCGCATACATGGCGGCGCTCAGTATTTTAGCTGCGGAACGACATCGGCGCCTTACCGGAGACGGCCAATTGATAAATTTATCACTCGCCGATTGCGCATTAGCCACGATGGGGCACCTTGGCTTTATTGGCGAGATCTCTATCAATAAATCAGAGCGTCCGCGCTATGGCAACAACGTATATGGCGCATTAGGGCGCGACTTTTTAAGCGCAGATGGTAAACGAATGATGATTATCGCGATTACGCCAAAACAGTGGTCCGGTCTTCAACGTGCCGGTGGGTTTAGCACCGAAATGGACACGCTAGAGGCCAGACTAAAGTTAGATTTTTCGCGCGAAGGAGATCGATTTACCGCCCGCAATGAAATCTGCGAGATAATCGATGGTTGGACGACATCAGCCATGTTCGACCAAATAAAAGCGGCACTTGATGAGAACGGATGTTGTTGGGGAGTCTACCAAACTATCCAGGAATTAGTGGAAGAAGATATTGACGTGTCCGAAAACAATCCGATTTTCAGCATGGTCGAACAACCTAATATCGGCACCTACCTCGTTCCCGGACAGCCGATGTCCTTTTCAGCAGTTAAACGGGAACCTGCAATATCTGCACCACATCTAGGTCAACACACTAATGAAATTTTAGCTGATCTGCTTGGTTTGAGTGAACCCGAGATTGGGAAGCTACACGACCAAGGCATAGTCGCCGGCTAGTAATTCGCCATCTTGAACATTCTAAGCGTGAATTCCGTAGCCTAATAAAAAGATAGTATTGCGTATTTAGGATCTAATTCAGGATGAGCTCTGGGAAAGAAATAATATACTCCGGATCGAAAGAGATTGAATATCACCTCGGACTAGACGTGTCGCGCCTAACACAGTATCTCGAGAAACACATCGATCACTTCGAAGGACCACTCAAGATTAAACGTTTTCAAGGTGGACAGTCTAATCCCACCTACCAGTTAATCACTCCATCGCGAAACTACGTCCTGAGGCGAAAACCGTCCGGAGAACTGTTGCCGTCGGCGCACGCTGTTGACCGCGAATTTCGTATTATTTCAGCATTGAATGGGACAGATTTCCCAGTGCCGCGTGCTTTGTGTTTGTGTGAAGACATCACGGTCGTAGGCACAATATTTTATGTAATGGAGATGGTTGAAGGTAGGATTTTTTGGGACATGTCACTACCGGGGATTAGTCCCGTGGAGCGGACGGCTATCTATGATGCAAAGATCAGAACGTTAGTAAAGTTCCAGAGTCTCAATTATCAATCGATCGGCCTAGAGGGGTTTGGCAAGACAACAGATTATTTTGCCCGCCAGATCCACCGATGGAATAAAACCTACGTTTCCTCCCAAACTGAGATAATCGACGATATGAATCGGTTGAATGAGTGGTTGCCGAAAAATATTCCAAAAGATGACGCAACCAGCCTTATCCATGGCGACTACCGCATGGATAACATGGTCTTCCATCCAAGCGAGCCGAAAGTTGTCGCAGTGCTGGATTGGGAGCTTGCAACAATCGGTCACCCCTTAGGGGATTTTACTTATCATCTTTGCCCTTGGTTGTTGCCACAGGTTGAGGAACAAGTAAGCAGTCTAGCGGGGGTAGATTTAACCGCCTTGGGGATTCCTAGTGAATCACAATACACGAAACGGTATTGTGAACTGAGTGGTCTCACCCAGATAGAACACCTCGATTACTACCGAGCCTATACAGTTTGGCGTATGGCCGCGATTTACCAAGGGATAATAAAACGCGTACAAGATGGCACCGCGAGCAACCCAGAAGCCCCAAAGGACGCAACTATGGTGCGTACCTTTGCAGCTAAAGCCATAGAGTATGCAAAAAAGGCAGGCTTATGACCGCGATCAATTCATTGCGCTTTGAACCATATGAATTACCGGGTCACCTCGAGCTGTTGCGCAAGGAAGTGCGTACTTTTCTACAAACCGAATGCGCCGCATTTAGTGCGCTCTACCGAAGTAATAGTTGGGATGCATATGACCCGAAATTCTCGCGGAAGCTCGGCGAGCGAGGATGGCTCGGGATGACCTTGCCTAGGGCGTACGGAGGCCATGAACGGGGCCCGCTCGAGCGTTATGTTGTTGTCGAAGAGCTACTTGCGGTTGGGGCACCAACAGGGTTCCATTGGATCGCTGATCGTCAAAGTGGTCCTTTGCTCGCACGTTATGGCACAGAAGCGCAGAAGAAAAAAATTCTTCCGAGGATCACCGCAGGGGAAGTATGCTTTTGTATAGGCATGAGCGAACCCAATTCGGGCTCCGATCTTGCTTCACTGCGGACGCGGGCGGACCGCAGTGATAGTGGCTGGGTCATCAATGGACAGAAAATTTGGACGTCACACGCCCATCAAGCTAACTATATGATCGCGTTGGTCCGGACATCACCAATCATAGAAAATCGCCACGAGGGTCTATCCCAATTTCTTATCGAACTACCCACTACTGGAGTAACATGCCGTCCAATCAAAGATCTAACTGGGCGCGCGCAATTTAACGAAGTATTTTTCGAGGATGCGGTGATTCCTCACGAAGCACTTATTGGAACTGAAGGAGATGGTTGGAAACAAGTGGTAGAAGAACTTGCATTTGAACGTAGCGGGCCAGAACGTTACCTCTCTTGTTATGTATTATTGACTAATCTTATCGATACAATTAAAGATGACGCATCAGCAGCGACATTGAAAAGGATCGGATCCCAGATAGCACTATTAGTGGCACTACGTAATATGTCTTTAAGCGTAGCCGGAATGCTAAATGATGGCAAAGATCCTAGCCTACAGGCCTCTATCGTTAAAGATGTCGGGTGTAGCTTTGAACAAGGACTCCCCGGCTTAGCACAGGAAATAATTGATCTCGAACCAACCCTTGCCGAGTACGGTATAGACTACCAACAAGTTTTGGGGAATCTTGTTCAACTAGCACCATCTTTTTCATTACGAGGCGGAACACCAGAGATACTGCGTGGAATCATCGCAAGAGGGTTAGGATTACGATGAGTGAACTACGTAATATTCTCGAAGAAAGCGTCGCACGCATTTTTGACGATCTAATCACTAGTGAATTCCTAACATCAGTCGAAGAAACAGGCTGGTCGCAAGATCTGTGGGATACAATCCAGGAACTTGGCATAACACAAGTCTTGGTGGATGAAGCTCGAGGCGGGATGAATGGTTCATGGACCGATGCCTATGTGGTTGTTCGCCGATGTGGATACTCCTGCGTGCCCTTGCCTGTACCCGAAGCTATCCTCGCCGGTTGGCTGGCTAAATGCGCATCTATTGAATTGCCATTAGGTGTCGCTGGTGTAATTGCACAAACACTACCTAGTACTAATGTCGTCGACAATACTTTAATCGGTCAAGTTGGGCATGTTCCATGGGGACGGAATGCCGATTACTACGTTGCTATTACATCAAACAGAGAGCTTATTGTAGCAACCCGGGAAAATGTCGAAATCTCCCGTGAAGAAAACCTTGGCCATGACCCGTGCGATACCATTTCGTTCAATCGGACACCCGTGCTCTACCAGGCCTCCATTTTTCTCCCTTCCGACGGAATCCGCTGGTTGTGTGCGTTATTACGTAGTGCGCAAATCGCCGGAGCGAGTTCGCGCTGTTTGGAAATCGCTATTAAATATGTAGGAGAGCGGGAACAATTTGGGCGTACCTTGTCTCGTTTTCAGGCTATCCAACACCAACTAGCCATAATGGCTGAATCTTTAGCGACGATCGAAGCAATGACCGCTACCGCCTTCCGCAAGATGGATACGTGCGGGATAGTAGAAAATGACCGCGATGCGAAATTTGAAATTGCTGCGGCGAAATGCCGAGCAAGCGACGCAGTCGAATCGATCACGAGCATCGGACATCAGGTGCACGGGGCCATCGGGTTTACCTATGAATATGGATACCACTTCTTAACTCGACGACTGTGGGCATGGCGCGCTCAGTTCGGCGGCAGTGGCGAGTGGGCAGAGTATCTCGGACGGGTTGCCACTACTAAAGGGGGAGATAATATCTGGCACTACATCGCAAGCTGATAGAAATAGTTCACTACAAAGAGATAAAGCTTTGATGGCCGAATGCGCACGTATTCCGTAGGTACAAAGTGTTCAGCATAAAACTAGAGAGAACAACATGAATAAGGATCTATTATTTAAAAAAGACAACCATATTGCGACATTAACGATGAATCGTCCCAACGACCGGAATCCACTCGGGATGGAAGGAGATGGTCAAAACTTTGCCGAGGCTGCCGAACACATAAACAACGACAATGATATTCGCTGCGTAATACTAACCGGCGCCGGCAAGGCGTTTTCTGCTGGCGGCAATCTCAAAGCGATGCGCGACCGTGAAGGCTCCTTCGGCGCTACTCCATTAGAAATGCGTGAAACAGCTTACCGAAAAAACATTCACCGGATAATTCGATCTCTGTGGGATATCGAAGTTCCATCGATAGCTGCTATTAATGGTCCCGCAATTGGCCTTGGCAACGACGTTGGTTGCACTTGCGATATACGTATAGCCGCAGACACGGCAAAATTCGGCGCAACTTTTCTTAAGGTTGGTCTACTCCCAGGTGATGGCGGCGCATGGTTGTTGCCACGTGTAATTGGTTGGTCAAATGCGGCACATCTATTTTTCACCGGTGATGTTGTAAGTCCAGAAACAGCGAAATCGTGGGGTCTAGTCTCGGAAATCGTCCCTGCAGCGACATTAATGGATACTGCATATGAACTGGCCAAAAAAATCGTTCAGCAGCCGCCACATGCACTACGCATGACAAAACGATTGATGCGTGACGGGATGAATACAAACTTCGAAACAATTATGGAGATGTCAGCGGCGATGCAAGTTATCGTGCAGAATACAGACGATCATATTGAAGCGGTGAACGCGTTCTTTGATAAGCGGACGCCAAACTTCAAAGGCAAATAGCACACCTCGAGATGCTGCACCAGATTTGAATCCTGACTCTCAAAATTCGAGGTGTTAGCAAGGTACGGGATCTATATAGGATTCCGCTTAACCAATTGTCGCGCAATCAAAATGCGTTGAATTTCATTAGTGCCTTCCCCTATGCACATCAAAGGTGCGTCGCGATAATAACGTTCGATATCGAACTCCTCTGAATAACCATAACCTCCATGCACACGCATGGCCTCTGTGGCATTCGATAAAGCTGATTCAGACGCAAATAGCTTCGCCATACCCGCCTCCATATCGCAGCGTTCGCCTCGGTCATATTTCTCAGCTGCCTGTTCAACCAAAAGACGCGAAGCTTCAACCCGGGTTGCCATGTCAGCTAATTTAATCTGAATTGATTGGTGCTCACAGATTGGTTTCCCAAATGTTGTTCGTTCCTGCGCATAGCGCACTGCGTCGTTCATTGCAGCACGGGCTATCCCAACGCCACGGGCAGCAACATTGATCCGACCCAACTCCAGACCCCCTACTGCATGGTGGAAGCCATGCCCCTCTTCCCCACCCAAAATCCGGTCAGCATCAATACTGTAATCATTAAAACTTAGTGCCACGCTTTCCAGCGCTCGATAACCAAGCTTTTTCAATTTCCCATCTACACTAAAACCTGGGCCGCGTTCAGCCAAAAACAAGCTCATTCCTTTATGCGCGGGTTTCACTGTCGGATCGGTTTTGGTCAAAATGGCATAAAGGCTGCCGTACATACCGTTTGTAATCCACATTTTTGAACCGTTTAGTAAATATTTGTCACCATCTCTTTTGGCGATCGTTTTAATCCCTTGTAAATCGGTCCCGGCATCGGGTTCAGTAAGGCAAAGTGCACCATGCAATTCAGCGCTAGCAAGCTTCGGCAAGAAATGTGCTTTCTGCTCCTCCGTACCAAAGCGCCCGATTAATACTCCTAAAATCATATGTGTGTTGATTACCCCTGCAAGACTCATCCAAGTCTCCGTAATAAGAGTAATGACTTTAGAGTAGCCGCGAGCCGACATGCCAAGACCGCCGTGTTCTGGGGCGTACATCAATCCAAACAGGCCCATTTCTTTCATTTGCTGAACGACTTCGTGTGGATACTCATCCTCGTGATCAAAATGCTTCACTACTGGACGGACCTCTTTGTCCAGCCAAACCTGGATCGCGTCAAGTATGTGGACTTCATCTTCCTCAGAAAACGCTTCTACTACATTCGTCATTAGGTAATATGCTCAGAGATTTCGAATAACCCTAGGTTAGCATAGCGTCTTCGACAAAGTGTATAGAAATTCAGCTGTCTCCCGTTTACTTCTAAACTAAAATACTGTTATTACCCTGTCGCCGCACACATATAGAAGCTACTATGACTCAGGGAAAATATTTAGTTTACGGCTTACGGTTTCAATTGAAATTTTATGCATACAATGCTCTACCTCGCATACGGATCGAACCTCCACCCTTCTCGGATCGGTGCCCGCATCGGATCAATAACAGCTCTTGGTACGGTCTCATTACCTGGCTGGAAGCTACGATTCCATAAATACAGTGAAGACGGTTCAGGTAAATGTAATCTTACAGCTGATCCGTCATCTATAGCCTTCGGGACAGTCTACGAGCTTTCGCAAAAGATGAAGGAACGTCTCGACGTAATCGAAGGAGTCGGCCACGGATACCGAGATACTCAAATTACCCTTCCGGAGTTCGGTGACACTTGTATTTACCTCGCGGAACCATCTCACATAAAAGAGGGTGTGCTGCCATACGACTGGTACCATGCATTTGTGGTTAAGGGTGCAGAGCTAAATCATTTTCCAAATACATATGTCACGAATATCAGGGATGTCCAGTTTATCCAAGATCCTAATGAGGAACGTCGCAATGCGAACTTGAGTATCCTCCGATCGATAGAGGCACATTCTCTCTAGCTTTTACTGCCCTCTTCCCTGATCTGATTGCGCCCCCAACATCTCCAGGGTATGTTACCCGCCCTATTCTTCAATGAGGGTTAAATAATGGAACTTTTATTTCATGCTAAAATCGTTAAACCAGAAAATGCATCTAACGAAGAATTTTTTGAATTATGGCGAACGGAATCAGTTGCGGCTCTGGAAGCGGTAAAGGCGGGCGCAATTAAACATATTTGGAAGGTCGCTGGTAAATACGAGGTGATCGCCGTTCTCGAACTTGATAATGGCGATCAGATGGATGAAGCTATACATGCTCTACCTATCTGGAATTTAGGTTACGCCCACATCGTTCCAGAAATAACATGGACTCCACTGCGACCATACGAAAATTGGGCGGAACACTTGAATACATTATCCAAAGGGTAACCTCACAGCCCCAATGTAATCAGGCGTTCAATTGGCTTGTCTACGGTTACCGGTGGTCATGAGCCTGTGCCCTCCGGTAACATCCCAATTTTTTCGTAGACTATTTGAAACTCGGCATGATTTCTTGCGCAACTTGTTCTACTACCGAACGGGTTTCCAAAATAGGTTGTATTGCAATTTGGTCTACACCGGCATCGCGCATTTCTTCAATCATCCCAATTACTTCGCTTTTAGTCCCAGTAAGGGTCGTCGCTTGGATGATCTTTTTCGTCATCAACTCTTCATGTTCGGTTTTTAGGTGCTGGAGATAACCGCTGTATAGTTTCAGATGTCGTGTCTCGATCGGAGCTTCTGGCTCACGATAAACGTCAACGAAGGCCATCAGCTCATCGCGCAAGTCCACGGGTAATGCAGATGGATCTCGATGGCAAGATAACGCAAAAATATTACTGCTTGAAGCGACCATAGGACCTACAGCCTCGCGCACTTCACGAGTCTCAA
>Ga0310344_10002161_pt1 | contig 14817 bp, 11 predicted proteins | sample HC15DNA20200_MG_FD_203801 | JGI IMG/M metagenome (GOLD analysis project Ga0310344, IMG submission 203801) | Marine microbial communities from station ALOHA, North Pacific Subtropical Gyre - HC15-DNA-20-200_MG | ecosystem: Environmental > Aquatic > Marine > Oceanic | place: Pacific Ocean: North... | reverse complement strand
CCTCGGTACGCTTAAATCCCACCCAGACTGACAAACCTCGCATAAACCGATGATGTTCTCGTACCTTGCAGAGTGCGTCGACCACTTTACGATCCATAAGACGAAAATCGCCGCTATCTTTAGGGATTTGCAAATCTGTCAGACGATCAATCAATCTGTAAAAAAGTGCGGCAGTGACTCGCTTGAACCAACTCTCACCTGTGCGCCCAGACCGCACTGCCAGAACTATTTGAGCTCCAAGCTTCCACTCTGCCACCAAATCAGGGATAACCTCTGGAGGATCCTGCAAATCCGCATCGGTAACGACCACGGCATCACCACGAGCAAAGTCTATGCCCGCCGTGATCGCCACCTGATGCCCGAAATTACGTGAAAAACTCAGCACGCGGACACTCGAATCCCTAGCCTGAAGATCACGCATTAAGGCTAAGGAACCATCGGAGCTACCATCATCGACCAGAATCAACTCCACATCTCCATCTAAACGACCTATTACCTCACTAATGCGCCGGTAAAACTCTGGCAGTGATTCTGACTCGTTATATACCGGCGCCACGATTGAATATTTTGGAGAATTCATCATTTATATTCTTGATTTATATTCTTGCTGTACATCAGAAGTAGTAATGAGTATAACCGAAAAACGAGGCTCCAACAAAATAGCAATAATGTTGATACAAACTCTATTTTGCTCTAATGTTCCTCCAATGTGGATGACATAATATTAGATTATCCGCACACAAAAAAATGACGGTGCGACAATCTAATCAATGGCTGGAGGCGGGAACATGTCAAAAATAATTGGGATTGACCTTGGAACGACAAATTCGGTGGTAGCCGTGATGGAAGGTGGAGAACCGACTGTAATCAGCACCAGCGAGGGCAATCGCACGATGCCCTCAATCGTGGCGTTTAATAAGAACGGAGAACGTCTTGTGGGGCAGACCGCCAAACGACAAGCGGTAACTAATCCCCAGAATACAGTATATTCTATCAAGCGCTTCATGGGTCGACGAGCAGATGAGGTAACTACCGAGAGCGGCATGGTACCTTATGAGGTAGTAGCCGGACCTAAGGAAGACGCTCGAGTAAAAATTCCTCAAACCGGAAAAGCATACACGCCTCAGGAAATCTCGGCCATGATTCTCGGCAAACTCAAATCAGATGCCGAGGCATATCTGGGTACTCCAGTAACTAGGGCGGTTATCACTGTACCGGCTTATTTCAGCGACAGCCAGAGGCAGGCCACTAAAGATGCGGGCAAAATAGCCGGTCTTGAAGTAATGCGGATCATCAACGAACCTACTGCTGCGGCCCTAGCTTACGGACTCGAATCGCACGCGAACGAGAGGATTCTTGTATTTGATCTAGGCGGGGGAACATTTGATGTATCAATTCTAGAAGTGGGAGAAGGAGTTGTTGAGGTAGAAGCCACTCACGGAGACACACAACTGGGAGGAGACGACTGGGATCAGGCAATTGTCAACTGGGCCGCGGAAGAGTTCAAGAAGGAGCAAGGTATAGACTTACGCAACGACCGCCAAGCCTTGCAGCGTCTCCGAGAAGGTGCTGAGAAAGCTAAGATTGAGTTGAGTTCTGTTACACAAACGGAGCTAAACCTACCATTTGTCACGGCGGATGCGGACGGTCCTAAACACCTGCAGCTAAATTTGAGTCGCAGCACATTCGAACAGCTCACTAATGACCTAGTAGACCGTATCCGCGGACCATTCGAAAATGCACTCAAAGATGCCGGGGTCGCTGCCGGTGAAATCGACCAAGTTGTGCTAGTGGGAGGCTCAACCCGCATGCCCATGGTACAGGCATTAGCCGAGCAGCTAACTGGAAAATCTCCGCACAAGGGCGTCAACCCAGACGAAGTCGTTGCAGTCGGCGCAGCTATTCAGGGAGGCGTCCTCGGTGGCGAGGTTAAGGATGTACTACTCTTGGATGTAACACCTTTAACTTTAGGACTTGAGACCCTGGGAGAGGTGATGACACCACTGATAGAGCGCAACACCACTGTTCCCGTGAAAAAAGCCGAGATCTACTCCACTGCTGCAGACAACCAAACAGCAGTCGATATCCACGTTCTTCAGGGCGAGCGCACCATGGCAGTGGACAATATGAGTCTAGGTCGCTTCCGGCTAGAAGGCATCCCCTCGGCACCACGCGGAATGCCGCAGATTGAGGTCACATTCGATATTGACGCAAATGGCATTTTGAACGTGGCTGCGCAGGACAAAGCAACCGGAGCACAGCAGCAGATAACTATAACTGCCAGCACCAATCTAGAACAATCGGAAATCGAAAACATGGTTAACGACGCCCGACAGAACGAGGCTGAAGACCGAAAACGCAAGGAGCTTGTCGAAGCACGCAACGAAGCTGAAAGTACCGCACACGGTGCTGAGAAAGCACTCAGCGACTTGGGAGATGCACTGGGTGATGATGACCGCACCGCAATAGAGCAGCAAGTACAAAACCTACGTGAGACAGCACAAGGTGAAGATACTAATAGCATGCGCGAACTGACCCAAGCGCTTCAGCAAGCGACTTATGCACTGAGCCAGCAAGCTAATGCAAGTGCTCAAGAAAAAGCAGATTCCAGCGAAAGCGACCCTGGAGTTAATGACTCATCCGCAGATGATGAAGTCGTAGAAGGAGAATTCACAGAATCATAATTCTACAAATACAGTAAGCAGAGAACTTGTACAGCCCCGCCCGATTGGGATGGGGCTGTGTCGTTAAAGACGTAAAGATTCCGACCACTCTGAAGCGACTTTGGATTCCGACAGTCTAGTTGTATAATCATGCCAAAGAAGTGCTAGACCTAGCAACAACGCGTGGAGGAACCCTAGGATGAAGGCGGATTACATATGGCTAAACGGTGAGATGGTTCCATTCGAACAGGCAACTATCCCATTTCTCAGCCCAACTATACATTACGGCCTTGGCGCTTTTGAGGGTATCCGCTGTTATGAAACGTCGGCGGGGGCGGCAGTCTTTCGGCTGAGCGAACATTTGCAGCGCCTGTTAGATTCAGCATTGATATTCGGTATACGCAACTTTCGATATACGCTAGAAGAGCTGCGAGAGGCCACTTTTGAGACAATACGAGCTAACGGTTTCAGCAGTTGCTATATACGCCCACTAATCTATCTGGATGGACCACTAGGACTAAATCTTGACTCATCCGAACCTAAGGTCGGGATTGCCACCTGGGAATGGGGCACATATCTTGGCGAGGAAGCGCTAGAAAGCGGGGTTCACATGATGATCTCATCATTTACTCGCCACCACATTAACGCTAGTATGACCAAAGCTAAAATATGCGGGAACTATGCCAATTCAGTCTTGGCAAAAACTCTAGCATTACGCTCAGGATATGACGAGGCCATCATGCTAGACTCTTTAGGATATGTCTCAGAATGTTCCGGGGAAAACCTTTTCGTTGTTCGAGCTGCTGAGATTTGTACCCCTCCCCGGGCAACCATACTCGAAGGCATCACTAGAGATTCAGTCACCACTCTTGCCCGTGACTCCGGCTACGTGGTCACCGAGGACCTTATTTCACGTGATCAACTCTATATAGCTGATGAACTCTTCGTGTGCGGCACCGCGGCCGAGGTTACACCAATACGGGCTATTGACCACCGTACTATTGGAATTGGACAACGCGGGCCAGTAACTCAGGTATTGCAGCAAGCTTTCTTCAAAACAGTAAATGGAGAGGGAGAACGCTCAGCTGAATGGTTGGAATACGTTTACGAGTAATCAGAGAATCTCTACAGAGTTAAGGGTTCAGGCAATATGCCTGCCACGATCATGACCAACACGGATAGCAATATCACACCAATACCAGTAAGTAGGCCTATTTTGAGTATTGGACTGCTCGGAGCTTCATTGATAACTGGTGTGCTACTTTTCGCATTCATTGCTAGATATGTACCACAACTTCAATCAGAAATTACACTGCACTTCACTCATGAAGGAATCTCCGACCGTAGGGGACCCCCACAAGGATTATTCTATCTGCCATTGATGGGAGCATTAATTTGGCTATTGAACACTCTGATTGGCCTAGGACTCAAACGTAATCGTGTTTTGCACGTAGGTGCTGATTTACTCTGGGCAAACACGCTTGCTGTACAGCTGATTCTATGGGCTGCAATCTTGCGTCTTGTGGGTATCTTCTAAAACTATCCTTAGCACTAGTGTCGGGCAACCTGCAGTACAGAGAATGATTCCCAGCGCCATTAATACCTAGGTGCGTTTGCAATGCACATACGGTTAATGAAGGCAGCCAAAAAATCGCTAGTAGGATTGTGGCTGCTGGCCCTACCTTTCGTACTGTTCTGGCAAGTATGGTGGCCGGACAACGAACATCAGCGCGTTTTTCAACGGGGTGACTTTGTCGAGCAAATTTACCCCTTTCGGGTATTTGTCGCACGCGAGTTAGGATCCGGACGTCTGCCAACCTGGGATTCACACACCTTCAGCGGATACCCCGCAATTGCAGAGAGTCAGCACGCGACTTTTTATCCACTTAGTATGTGGCAGTTTCTTTTTGAGGAGCCCATACCGTTCTTGGCGCTGGAAATTGAAGCACTACTCCATCTAGGATTAGCGGGGATTTTCACCTTTCTACTGGTGCGCCAACTAACTGGCCGCAGTGACGCCGGCCTGCTAGCAGGATCAACGTTCAGCCTCAGCGGTTTTCTGACATCTTACCCCGTACTACAACTCACTATTCTTGAGGCTGCTGTATGGCTGCCAGCCTCATTGTGGCTATTGGAACTAGCGATACATAGGCTATCTCTGCGACTAGCAGCGCTTGCAGGTGTTGCCCTAGGTTGCAGCATTTGCGCCGGACACCCACAGACCTCAATGTACATCGGGCTATTGATCAGCGGATATTCTCTTACAAGCATAATCACTCGTACTGGTACGCGTCGATTCGTACTAGTCGCTACACTACTTGCTAGCATCATCGGGCTGGGGTTAAGCGCTGCCCAATGGATGCCCAGCATTCAACTAGCCGCTTTGTCTCCCCGATCCAACCTATCCTATGATCAACTCTCGGGTGGTTTCGGAACAAGTGCCCTATTGGGACTTTTTCGCCCAAATTCCGAAGAGTGGTCTCCACTTTACGTTGGATTTGTTCCCCTGACGCTAGCCTGTGTAGGTCTGTTAATAAATCGAGCCGAAACTAGATTTTGGGCACTCGTGGCCTCAGTGGCTCTATTGCTTTCGCTCGGCCGACATGGATTCTTATATCCCTTGCTTTACGCAATAGAGCCACGAGCAGCAGTGTTTCGTGGTCAAGAACGGGCAGCCTTCCTCGTCAGTTTCGCATTGATTGTTCTGGCAAGCTACGGGTATTCGTTCCTATCGCAGAAGAAATGGTGGCCAAGCTGGATGATACCTATCCTCCTGACATTGACATGGATTGACCTGTTTAGAGCAAACTACGGAATTGTGCTGCAACAACCTCCGTCCAATGGTTTCTTTTCGCAAACGCCAGCAGCAAGTTTCCTAATCCAGAACAAAAATATATCGCGGGTTAGCAGCGAGGGCTTGCTGCCGGGTGGCGGCAACGCAGGCAAGTTCTTTCAGCTTAAAGACGTCACGGGAAACGGTCCACTCTCTCTGGAACACTACCATAAGTTTCTTGAGCAAGTACCAGAAGTTCGCTGGTGGCAATTATTAAATGTCGAGTTTGTACTCACGCGCCGCATCATTGATTTTCCAGGCGTCCTCTTAGTCATGGAAGACAAACAACGCAACGAGAATGTTTACCAAATCGATCTTGGCGGTCAACCAGCGTGGATTACTCACGCCTTTGAACTGACTCCAAGCCAAGAAGCCGCTTTCCAGATGACGGCCGATATGAATGGATTGGACCCAATGACAACTGCTGTACTAGAGATACAACCCAATCCTGCTCCAGAGCCGGCTAACGGCCCAGAAAGCATCAGAATCCTCACCGCAGAGAACCAACATATTGAAGCTGAAATAACTTTGAGTGCCGCCGCCGTCGTTGTTTTTAGTGAGGTGGATTATCCAGGATGGAAAGCCAGTGTAAACGGCAAGCCTATAGATTCCATCCGCGCCTTTGGCCTACTCCGCGCATTAGCTTTACCCGCCGGTGAATGGAATGTACATTGGAATTATCGACCCGCCCCAGTTCTAAGCGGACTGGCGCTGTCCGGCTCAACCATTTGTCTATTAATCTTGCTGCTTGTCTGCAATCCAAAATACACAGTACATGGGCAGCAACAGAAACCGAAATGATATTTGTGGCAAACTCTCGCACTCCATGTATATGTGACGCACTCAAAATATTCACTAAGAAGCTATGTACTCAGAACTACTCCTAAGTTATTAGTGCTGTCCAATAATGGGAATTTAGGCGCACCAAACCTCAGGCTACATAAGGGGCGGCAAGATACACCTCCAACCAAAATCAAAAGTTTGTTTGGGAGCGAAACAGTCCTAGCTCAGTAATTCTAGTCACAGAAAAGGGTATGCCCAAAGCAATGTTGCGTTTTCATGATCACGACAAGCATGATGCAAAAGACGTTGACGATACTACAATCAAATCATCAAATGTCATCTGGCTGTTTCCAATAGGCTAATAATCCCGAACATAGCGTGGATTCCCAAACTATAGAAACAGGGGAAAAATGTCCAATGGTAGAGCGAAGAATACTGATGGATACTTGCCTAACGTACACTCGGATTAATACGCGCCACGTCCCATAAATACCTTTGGTATAGTGCGCAAAATCAGAACAAAATCCATCGCCAGAGACCAATTCTCTAGATAATATATGTCTAGCAGACACATTTCGTCGAAAGCCACTTCACTACGTCCTGACACCTGCCAAAGTCCGGTTATTCCAGGCAGCACATCCAGTCTCTGTCGATGCCAAGGCTTGTATTGTTCTACCTCCTGCGGAAGTCCCGGACGCGGGCCTACCAAGCTCATCTCCCCACGTAGCACATTGATTAACTGCGGCAATTCATCCAAACTGGAGCGACGCAGCCACCGACCAAGCGGGGTCAAACGCGGATCCTCCCTAATCTTAAACAAAGGTCCACTGGCCTGATTTAGGTCCGAAAGCGCCTGCTGTTGACCCTCTGCCCCAACTGCCATGGAGCGAAACTTAATGATTTGAAAAGACTCTCCTTTTCTTCCAACTCGCTTCTGCGTAAAGAAGACCGGAGAACCTGAATCCAATCGCACCGTCAAAGCAAGTAACGCTATAACCGGAAGAAGCACAGGGAGGAAAACGAAGGTTAAGCCCAAGTCTAATAACCTTTTTGCTAGTCTACCAGTCTCAGTGAAACGCGTGGATTTCAAGCCTATCAATGGAATGCCACCAAGTTCATCTACGCTTACGCGGCTCAGATTGAGCTGGAACATGTCTGGTACTACGCGGGCCCGTACCCCACGACGTTCGCAAGCTCGCACAAGACGAAACATCTCGTTCTGATCACCCCAAGGAAGTGTCACAATCACCTCTTGTACTGAGTCATTATCCAAAATGCGCTCTAGATTCTCAGGGGACCCCAAAGCCTTGAAGCGCCCAATATCAGTCGAGCCAACCACCGGGTCGTTGTCTACAAAGCCAATAACCCGATAACCCAAGTGCGGCTGCGCGAAAATAGCCCTCATAACAGCCCTGCCGATCTCACCTCCCCCAACAATTAGAACGTTTATCAGGTTAATGCCACGTGCACGTAGCCGCGATTCAACCATACGCCTCAAACCACGAGTCGATCCCAACAACACAATGATTAACACCGCGTCGTACAAGAAAAGGAGCCGCGAAAAGGCTAGCGGACGCAAGCCAAATGTAGCCGCCATAGCAACCACAGTTCCCACAAGCACTCCGTTTATAACGCGAAACACCTCCTCAACCCAAGATGTTCCTCGTCTCACTCGGTAAACACTATTAGCGTTAAATGTCAATAGCAAAACCAGTGTAAATCCCAAGAATAAGATTGAGTAGGACTGCAGAGAGCTATGATAACCAAGTTCGACACCGCGGAACCATCGCAGTTCGTAACGAATGAACCATGACATCCAACAAGCAACTATGATAAGAGTGGCATCGACTAGCATCCAAGCCCAAATAGCACTCAGTTTGGTGCGCCCTGCCATCACACTGAATCTACCTTATGTAATGATTCCGGTAAACCCAAGGCACGCGCATGACAGCGCGCTGTCCGGACACCGGCCGTTTCCCAACGGAACCGACGTGCCTGAACCTGCCCTGCATCAGACAGCTTTCTCTGAAGCTCAGGAGTGCTAAGCACACTATCTATGACCTCAGCAAGCACGTCAACGTCCCCTGGAGGCACTAACTTAGCCGCAGAACCAGCCACCTCCGGCAGAGAGGAAGCATTTGTTGTTATAGTAGGTGCACCACAAGCCATGGCTTCCAACACTGGAAAGCCAAATCCTTCATAAGCGGATGGATACACAAAGACGCTACATGACGAATACCACAGATGAAGCTCGTCTGCTGGCAGGAAACCAGGGAAGTACACATCACGACTAAGATGAAGTTCATCCACCACTCTTAATACGTCTTCAAACAACCAACCATTGCCACCAGCACAGATAAGTTTCACCCCGTTGGGACGCAGTCGGTTGAACGCATTTATTAACACGGACAGATTCTTGCGTGGTTCTATAGTGCCCAAATACAGAATGAAACGCTCTGGCAGGCCACGACGTTGACGGAATTCAGTCACATCTTGAGTCGACGCACGCTGGAAACGGCTGCCCAGACCAGGATACACAACATCTACAGAGTCCCGGGAAACTCCCAGAAGATCTACGACATCCTTTCTCGTGTGCTGAGAGATTGCAATCACGCGGCGCGCCCGTCTACAAGAAAGTCGGGTAAACAAGGAAAGATAAATCCTGTTTGCAGTCCTGAACCGGCTAGGCAATTTTAGAAAAGAGAGATCATATACAGTCACCACGGTTGGTACCGAAATGAACAAAGGTGACACAAAAGCCATCGCGTGCAATAAGCGCACATCTTCCTTGACGCAGAGAAATGGAAGCACTATATTCTCCCAGAGTACCCGAGCAACCGGCTGTGAAGACAAGTATTTAGAGGCATGGACAGTATGCATTCTGATGCCAAGGCCATCCCAACCCGGGCCAGTAAACGCCGTATATTTCAGGCGCGAATCAGCTGACTCCAAACACGGCAGTAAACCCTCAATGTAACTATGGATGCCAGCGCGCCGATATGAAGCACCCTGACCTGAGTTCAGCAACAGTGCATTCAGTCCAACCCGGTGGTTCCCCTCTTTATTGATCTTCATCGGGTAGGACATTATAGCACTCAGGCGTCATTGGCCATACGTCGATAGACACTCACAGTTTCTGAAGCAACCTGCGCTTGTGAAAAATTGGACATCACTCGATCACGTCCAGTTTGGGAAACACGTTTCCACAACGAATTGTCATCCATCAATCGAAGTAACTGGCGTGCCAAGGCATCAAAATCTCCCTCTGGAAACATAAGCCCGGCGTCGCCGATTACACTGGGTATCTCACCGGAGTCAGAACCAATCACAGGCACGCCACTAGCCATAGCCTCCAAGAGAACCCGACCGAACTGCTCCTTCCAGTTGGAAGTGGTGCGTGAGGGTAAAACCAGCGCGTCGAAGGAGCGTAGACGTTCCGGTATTTCCATAGAAGGCAGCCATGGTACAAATACAATGCGTTCGCTTATTTGCAGACGCACTGCTAACTGCTGAAGAGCATTGCGCTCCGGGCCCGCTCCAATCACGACTAGATTAACCTTGTCTGGTAATTTAGCTAGGGCACGCAATAGAACATCAACCCCTTTTTCACGCACAAGACGACCAACAAAACCCACTGAGAACCCTTTGTCGTTGCAACCATTTCCCGATCGCATAGGAAACAAATCAGGATCAATACCAAACTGAGGGATAATAGCTCCATACCCACGATACCCCTTTGATTTCCAGACACCATATGCTCCTGAACTTCCAAAAATAGCTGCATCAGCCCGCTTTAGCACATAGGATTCCATTGTACAGAACGGCCATGGATATCGTCGATCGATATTCTGCCAAGCAAAGAAAAGTGCGTAAGCACCCAGACGCTGAGCAATGCGCAGCGCATGCCAAGTGGCAAAATTGTATGGCTCCTCGTCAATGTGCACAACATCAGGCCGCAACGAAATCAGACTCTGACCCAAGTTGGGATAGTAGTAAAAATGGTAACTTCCGTTGAAAAGAATAGGCTCCACAAGCAGCTTATAACCTCGAGTATGTACACGTTCAAGAGGCAATGTACCGCGCTTATCCCGCCATAGGGGCGGCACTATTACGGTCAGATCTATATCCTGATGCAACGCAATCTGCTCAAGCTTTCCCTGGTAGGCACCCACTACGCAGGCTTTCGAGATCATTACCACCCTAATTGCTGAGGACATTTAATGGTAAGTGTAATACCTACAACCACGCCCAGTTATATTTTTCATTGAATGTTATTCAGAAACCAGCACAGCCCGAGCAGGTGCGCCTTCACATCCACCTAGTTTTATCGGGAGGCAGATCAGCCAGTACTTCCCAGGTTGGACTGCACTCAAGTTCAACCCCTCCACAGGAATCACCCCAGCACGCAGCAACGTAACATGAGTAGGAACGGAGTCCCCATAAGGAGCTATAGAAAGGTAGTCAACACCCACCAAGCGGATTTCATTCTCAACCAACCAAGCCGCTCCCGACGGATTTACAGCAACGAACTCGGTGAAGAAGTCTGTACGCGCTTCAGACCACAATTGCGAATTACGCGTTTTGATGAGCAACCGTTCAGTATCGTCATGTATTGAGAGAGAGTCTAAAACGGTGGCGTCGATTACTGCAGCATCATTAGCATCCACCACCTGTGCCGGCCCGATTAGAGTTTCAAGTGCGAGTGTAGTGACATCCCCACCGTCTCTAATGAAATGAAGAGGTGCATCAAGATGAGTGCCTGTGTGAACACCGAGAGCAATACGGGTGATATTTGCCTTCGCGCCTGCATTCATATCACTGGTAAGATCAAATGCAATCTGAGGGTGACCAGGCCACACCGGCAGGTCTGAGTTTACAGTGAGAGAGATATCGTGGTAAGTCATAGGCACTTATTCGTCCCGCTGCCAGTGTAGGAAAACTGATCCATCGAAGACAGAGCCGTTTCCGGTACGACACTGCTCGCTCACCAGTCCTCGCACTGCCATTGTCTGGCTACCCACACGTAGAGAATATCTCTCGCCCGGAATCATTTCAAAATTTGCATAACCCGGTCCAACTTCCGGGTAAAGGCCAGTTGCGAAAAGATCTTGCCCACTTGACCATTCAACACTCAAGCGTACTCCAGGCAAAGGACTACCCTGCTCATCATCTACCTGTACCTGCAGCAATGGTACAGCAAGGTCTTCATTACAGATGGGCTCATTGACAATAAGTCTGTATTCAGTGATTACAGTCGCCGTTGGTAAGGGAGTAGGCTCAGTGTCTAAGATTTCAGGCAATACAGTAGAGTCATGCTCCTGAGTTGGCAGCGTTGCTGCCACTAGGACATACTCAGTCTGTATACCATCTCCGCTCAACGCGAGTGCAAGTTCTCCCAGTACTGTCACATCAAATGTGTTGCTTCCCTTTGCAGCTGAGCGTTGAGCTAACGCTGTGATGGCTTCCAAAGGTTCACTCACCCCCAATGCGGCTAGACGAACTCGCGCACGCTCAACGTCTCCATTACCTTGATGTGCTGCAGCTACCATCACCATATAAATTTCTTTGTAATCTTCCCTTAAATCTTTCGGCGAGGCAAGTCCAACATCACGCGGATAAACCACCCACCCGAGAATTAGACCAATGGCAATCCCAACACCTATTCCCATAAAGAGTAAATTACCTCGTATCAACATCATTTTAGATAAGAATCCATTACAGGATTATTAGCTCCAAGCGCCTGCGCCAACACGGCCATAGCGCGGATATCAGCCGTAGTAGAACCAGCCGAAACCATCTCCTCTACCCGATTCGCCACGAACTGTCCAGGTGCATCCAGAGACAGCATACCCATACGAAGATGTGCCCTAGAGATATCCTGCTCAACGAAGTAAGTTTGAGCAATCAATAGGAGAAAATCATGTGCATACCCCCCTCGGAGTGCTTGCGGGCTGTTATCCGAATATTTCACAGGTGCTAATTCCCACGCGTAGTACAAGCTCGATACTAGTCCAAGCAGCAAACCAAAGAGAAGATTGTAGAGTGCTAAACGACTGACACGTCTCATACGCCGTGGGCGAAAGGTACGTGATTGTTGCTTGCGCTGATATTTGTAATCGTAACGGGTCATGCCATGATAGAATTGGAACTAAGGGCCGAGTAGATGAACTCGGCGAAAGCGCCACTCTCTCGCTATACTATGCCATGCCGAAGGTGGGGGTCGAACCCACACACCCTAAGGGTACGCGATTTTGAGTCGCGCGCGTCTGCCAATTCCGCCACTTCGGCTCATGTATAAAGCATTCTAAGCGAACCCAGTATTCCGGTCAAGATAGCACACAATGAAACTCGGCATCATAGGACTACCGCAATGCGGAAAAACCACTCTGTTCAACGTGCTCACTGGCGGGAAAAAAACAACCACCTATCATATAAGAGGTGGCAGCCAAGTTCAAATACACACGGCTGTTGTGGATGTACCCGACCACCGCGTGGACTGGCTTTCACAACACTACTGCCCGAAAAAGACAACGTACGCAAAGATAACCTTCCAGGACATATCCAGCGTAGAAACTAACCAAGGTGCCTTTTCTCCGACACTGTTGCATGCACTTTCACAAGTCCAAGGATTTGTACACGTTGTACGAACATTTCAAGAACAGAGTGTTGCAAATCCTCTCACACCTATGGATGCGACCACCGCCATCTCAACAATTCAGAACGAGTTCGTACTTAATGACATGATTACTGTAGAACGCAAGCTACAGGGACTCAAATTGGAGTGGTCAAAAGGGGGAGGACGCGATCGAATAACAATCGAGCGTGAGCAGCGTTTATTCACTCACCTCAAGACTGCGCTGGAAGATGGTCAATCACTCATTGAGCACGAGCTCAGTGTGGAAGATTCACGGCTGCTCTCAGGCTTCGGGCTCCTCACACGCAAACCCATGTTACTCATACTCAACAGCGATGAGGAAGAGTCAAACCCGGAGAAAATCCTAGATCCAGAAGTAATGCTGACGTATAAGCAAAACATACTCATCTTCATGGGAAAACTAGAAATGGAAATTGCCCAGCTCGATGACAAGGACGCAGCACTTTTTAGGAAGGAATACTCCATCAGCGAGCCCGGACTTACGCGCGTCATCAAGCGAGCTTACGAAATGCTCGGATTACATTCATTCTTCACAGTAAGTGAAGATGAGGTACGCGCATGGCCACTTAGATATGGATTCAGTGCCATCAAAGCAGCTGGAACTATCCACAGCGACATGCAAGCAGGCTTCATCAGATCTGAGGTGATGCCATTCGCAAATCTACAACAACTTGGTAGCGAGGCTTCGATGAAATCTTCTGGAAAGTGGCGGCTGGAGGGAAAAAATTACGTAGTCCAAGACGGAGACATATTACGAATACGGTTTTCTCCGCCCGCTCAAAAACAAGTGTAAAGACAGAGAGGAATCATGATGAGCAAAACAAGTCCACAATTCAAACAGACTGGATGGGATCTGAGTGACGTAATTGCAGCGCCAGCAGGCGAACCTTTGGCTATGCTAACCGCGGAACTAGAAACGACAGTTTCCGCAATTGAGTCAATGCGCCCCATGCTAAGTGACGATATCAGCACAGCAGATTTTAACCACGCGTTGGCACTTAGTGAACAACTTGCGACAATCATCAGCCGATTGGGGTCATATGCCAGTTTATGGTTTTCAGAGGACACACAAAATCAGGATGCCCTCGCATTTCAGGGACAAATCGAGCAGGTCACCACCGAGGCGCAAAACCGTGCACTCTTCCTGCCAATATGGTGGAAAACGATGAACGACTCACCGGCTGCCCGGTTGATGGCTAGCGCTCCGGTTGGACTCCGTTATTACCTGAAGCAACAGCGCAAGGCGCGAACACATGTGCTTGCAGAGCGCGATGAACAAATCATCAACATCAAGGACATGAATGGCGGCAACGCGCTCACTACCATATATTCCATGCTAACCAATAAATACAAATTCAAGCTGTTTGCGGATGGAGAGGAGCGCGAACTCACCCGAGATGCTCTAATGACATACGTGCGCAAAGTAGATCCTGAACTGCGAGCACAGGCATACAAAGAACTCTACCGCGTGTACGCAGATGACGGATTGGTACTCGCCCAGGTTTACAAACACCTAGTACGCGATTGGCATGAGGAACAGGTCAAACTACGCGGCTACTCCGACCCAATTGCGGTACGCAATCTGCGCAACGACATCCCCAATGAAGTGACCAAAACATTACTCAGGGTGTGCAGGAAAAACGCACCTGTGTTTCAGCGATGGATGCGAGTAAAGGCCAAAATGATGAAAATGGACAAATTGCGTCGTTACGACATCTACGCACCACTTTCAAGGACTGAGACTAGACACACATATGTCGAGGCCGCGGATATGGTACTTGATACTTTTGAGAACTTTTCGCCGCAGGTTGCAGCAGCAGCACGCCGCGTTTTCGAAGACAACCACATCGATTCTGAGATTCGTGTTGGCAAACGCAGCGGCG
>Ga0310344_10002160_pt1 | contig 14822 bp, 16 predicted proteins | sample HC15DNA20200_MG_FD_203801 | JGI IMG/M metagenome (GOLD analysis project Ga0310344, IMG submission 203801) | Marine microbial communities from station ALOHA, North Pacific Subtropical Gyre - HC15-DNA-20-200_MG | ecosystem: Environmental > Aquatic > Marine > Oceanic | place: Pacific Ocean: North... | reverse complement strand
ATATAAATTAATGTCAAAATTTCAAATAGTGTTAATTTGACTTTTGATCTGATTATTTTTTTACTAACAGCTTTAAATTTTTTTAAGGTAATAAATTTTTTTTTGATAAATATTCTATCAAGAGGAGAAATGATTGCCGGGGAGGTAAATGTAGTGATATTTTTTTTATTTCCAATAAGAATTGATTTTAAGCTTTGAACAACAGTGTTTTTTCCATCCGAACCTATTACTTGCAAAACTTTTCCAGGCAGATCATGATTGGGATCAATATTGAACTTTTTTAAAGCAAAAAAAATTCTAGATCTATCTAAATTTATTCTGCGACTAAATTTTTTCTGCAGTTTTTTGTAAAATTTCTCTGCTTGTATTGTACGAGCTGTCATCTTGTATTTCATTTGTAACAGCAAGATTTTCCTTCTTTTTAATAATTTTGGCAAGTGTGCAAATTGTAGGTTTTAATTGAGAGCGTTCTAACACTAGGTCACACATACCTTTTGTCATTTTTTCTTTTGCAGTTCCAAAATTCTGGTCCATTACTTCTCCTGATGCAAGGTAATTTTTTGATATTCTTTTTCCGGCAAAAGTAACATCATGAGCACCTTTTTCTAAAATAATTATTTCAGAATTATATAAAACTGACGCAAGAACCCCCCCGGTAGTTTTAGATTGTGCAACACCTACGGTTAGTATGTTATTTTTTTTTAGTTGCTGAACGCCGATTGTGCCAGCTCCCATAACTGAGTTTAATCCTAAAGCACCAGTAAACATCGATACACCACCTGTTTTTAAAACTAATACAAAAACATCGGATTTATTTTCAATTGCATCAGAGACTATTTTTTGAAAATAAATTGATTCCAAATGACTCCATGATCCACCCAAAAATTTAAAATTACTTACTACCAGGTGAATCTTTAAATTTTCAACAACTCCTTTATATCCTAAAATAGAACACCATTGTTTTTCTTTCTTTCTAGCTTTAGCTAGTTTGTCTTTATAACTTCCTAATTCTGTTTTAAAATTTAAAGGATCTTCATCAAATCCTTTTGGAGGTTCAATAAAAACTCCATTATTTTCAAACCAAGTTTTAACAGTAGCCAATGGCGGTTTATCAAAATAATGCGAACAATTATTACATGTCCAGTCTTGTTTAACTAATGTGTCCTTATAATTTATATTAGAACAACTGGGACAAGTTTCCCAAAGAGAACTGCTAGGGTCGATTTTTTCCTGTCTTTTAAATATTTTTTTTGCTTTTGATTTAAATTCCGATATTTTTTTTGTTATCCAATTCATAACATTTTATTTCTTAGATTTTTTACCATATTCCTAACCATAGGAACAGTGTTTTTTCTATTTTTGATAGATTCCGAAATTTTTTTACATATTTCTGATCCAACAACGCATCCATCTGCCGATTTGAAGGAAGAAATATTTTTACTTGTTATACCAAAACCAATTACAAGATTCTTATTTCTATTTTTTATAATTTTTTTAATTTTATTATAATTTTTTAAAATTTTTCTTGGAGATATTTTAAGTTTACCACCTGTTGTAGATAACATGCTGATATAATAGATCATTTCATGCGAGCTATTAATAATTTTTTTCATCCTTGATATTGATGTAGTGGGGGATAAAAGTTGTATGAAGCTAATAGAATTTTTTTTACATTTTTCTGCAAAAACTTTATTATCTGGCCAAGGCAAATCAACTACAATCAAACCGTTTACATTAACCTCTTTACATTTTTTTAAAAAGTTATTCTCCCCATATTGATAAATCATGTTGAAATAGCCCATCAAAATTACAGGTTTTGTATTTTTATTTTTTTTAAACTCTTTAACAATTTTAAAGATATCTTTCATTCTAATACCATTTTTAATTGCACGGTAGGAAGCTGTCTGAATTTGTCCACCATCTGCTATAGGTGTATTATGAGGAAAACCTATTTCACAGATATCAGCATAATTTGAAATTGCATTTAATATTTCCAATGATTTTTTCTTAGTATTGTCTCCGGCTACAGTATAAGTAAGTAAAGCGGGTCTCTTTTCTTTCTTAGATTTTTCAAACGTTAAACTTATTGGTGATAAAGTCATTTTTTATTTTCCCAATCTTTGTTTTAAAATATCCCTGTCTTTCTGCGCATCCCCACAAGAATTTACAATTATAATTGTATCTTTGCTTAATTTTGGAGCTATTTTTATTGCTTCCGCAAACGCATGACTAGGTTCTAAACTTGGATTTAAATCTTCATATTTAGTAACTAATTGATATGCATCTAAAGCTTCTTCGTCTGTGGCAGCAGTATATCTTGCTCTCTTTGTGTCTTTTAAAAAACAATGAAGCGGAGAAACTCCTGGATAATCTAATCCGGCGCTAATCGATTCAGTTTCTTCTATTTGACCTTCTGTATTTTGATTTACATATTGAGCCGCACCATGCAAAATTCCAATTTTTGATCCGTAAGTTAAAGGTGCGGCATGTCTTTTACTATTTTTTGGTCCACCGGCTTCAATCCCAACAAATTCAATTTGTTTTTTATTATAATGCATAAATTCATTCCAAAATCCAAAAGAAGAAGATCCTCCTCCGCAGCAATTTAAAAGTTTTATTTTTTTTGGAATTTTTCCAAATTCATCTTTTATTTGGACTAAAAGTTCTCTTGAAATTTGGGATGTGCTCCATCCACAAATTTTTACGAAAATATTTGGCCCTACCGTAGACCCTACACACATATGAGTAGTGTCACAATTTGAAACCCAATACCTCATACATTCACTAACAGCATCCACTAAAGTTTGACTGCCAGTATAAACAGGAACAATTTCAGCTCCATTTTTTTTCATTGCATCACAATTAGGTTTTTGTCTTTTAATATCTTTTGCGCCCATAAATATTTTACATTTTAAACCAAATTTCTTGGCCGCCATGCTTAACATTTTTCCAGCATATCCAGCTCCAGTATCTCCAACTATATATTTTTTTCCTGCTCTTTTGGCTATGAGGCTATGAACTGTAGCATTATAAATTTTATGCGCACCACCATTAGCTTCTGATACAACTTTTGCCCATATTTCTGCACCGTCTAAATGTCTGGTTAAATTTTCAAGTTTAACAAAAGGAGTAGGAGCGCCAACCCAATTTTTAAAATAATGATCTCTTTCTCTAATAAATTTTTTATCTTTTCTTAATTTTTCAAATAATATAGTCAAATCTTCTACAGGTTTTTTTAAAGTTTCGGGTATAAAATTCCCACCAAATCTTCCCCAGAAACCATTTTTATCGTGTTGGTCGATTAGAGGTATTTTTTTTTTTATTTTTATCATCAAATTATTCTTTTATAGAATTAGATACTTTACTTATATTTTCCTCAATGTTTCCTTTAATTAAACTTCTTCCCATAATAATTTTATTTGCCCCATTATTCATGCTTTCTGATGGCGTACAAACACGTTTTTGATCATTTTTATTATCATCTTTCATACGAACACCGGGTGTAAAAATTGGAAGATCGGGACCTATAATTTTTCTAACTATTTTCGCTTCTTGTCCTGAACAAATTACACCCACATTCATATCTCTTGCCAATTTTGTTAATTTTTCAACTTGTTCAATTACTGTGTTGTTATTTCCCATATCTTTTAAATCATTATCATCCAAGGCAGTTAATATTGTTACCATCATGATTTTTGGTTTAGATTTAATTTCGCTAGCAGCTTTTTTTGCTTTTTCTATCATTTCTTTTCCACCTTGACCGTGCACTGTTAAAAAGCCAAACCTAACATCATCGAGAGCTTTAATTGCCTTATAAACAGTTTCCCCAATATCTTTGAGTTTTAAATCTAGCATTAAATTAGTTATGCCTATATCATTGAATTTCTTAATACCTTCTTTTCCATTAGCATTCCAAAATTCCAAGCCGAGCTTAACGGTATAGATTTTGTCTTGAATTTTTTTTGTAATATCAACAGCTTCTTTGAGATTTGTTGTATCTAGAGCTAGTATAATCTTCTTGTTGATCACAAGTTAATTGTTAGCAGATATTTTGTTTTCAGTAAAATTTTTGTTTAATCTGTTATATAAAATTTTACTCATTTTCCACTTTATAGCTTTTTTTTCTGGTATTTGGATAGTATTAGAGTTTTTTGGATTCCTTCCTAGTCTAGCTTTTCTAATAGTTGTTTTAATACGACCCCAACCTCTTATTTCAACCGACTCATTTCGACATAATGCTTCAATCATTTCAGAAACTATAATTTCAACTATTTTTTCTATATCTTTACGAAGAATACCAGGGTGTATGTTACAAAGTTTTTGCACTAACTCAGATTTAACCATGAGTTATTATATAACTATTTTTTGGTTTTTGTTTCTTTTTTATTTTTAAGTTTTAGGGCTTTTCCTAGAATATCTCCCAAAACACCACCAGAGTCTGTTGATCCATATTTTTTGACTGCTTCTTTTGCTTCTTTTTCTTCTAATGCTTTTATAGATAGGACTACTTTTCTTTTTTCTTTATCTAAATCAACAATCATGGCATCAACTTTATTGCCTTTTGCAAACCTTAATGGGCGTTGATTTTCAGATTCTTTAGCCAAGTGATTTTTTTTAATTAAAATAGGAAAATCTTTATTTCCTACATGTACATAAATTCCATTTTTACTAGTTGAATCAACAATAGCAGTGACCACGTCTGACATATTTTTTTGCATAAAGAATTGATAAGGGTCATCTTTTAACTGTTTTATTCCTAACCTTATTTTTTCTTTTTCTCTATTAATTTCTAAAATCTTAAATTTAATAGACTGATTTTTTTTATATTTTTCTAATTCAGTATCTTTTTCTGACCAACTTAAATCTTTGTAATGAATCATTCCATCAAATTCAGATTCTTTAATTGTTACAAATAATCCGTAGTCAGTTATATTTTTTATTATTCCTTCGCCAGCATCTCCTACTTTATAATCATTTGTGAATTTGTCCCAAGGATTTGTTTGAGTATTTTTATAACTTAATGAAAGTCTTCTTTTTTCAGTATCTTTTTCTAAAATTTGTACTTTAATTTTTTGAGATGTTGATAGAATTTTTCCTGGATGTATATTTTTTTTTGTCCAAGATAGTTCAGATTGATGTATTAAACCTTCCAAGCCATCTTCAAGTCTAGCAAAACATCCATAGTCTTGAACTTTTGTTATTACAGCATCGTAAGTTTTTCCTATTTCATACTTATCTATAGACTTTGTATAAGGATCCTCAGTAAGCTGCTTAACCCCAACACTTATTTTTTTATTGTCCTGCTCAATTTTAGTTATTTTTACTTTTATCGACTGTCCAATTGAAAGAAGTTCCGATGGTCTGCTAATTCTTGACCATGAAATGTCGGTAATATGTAAAAGAGCATCTACTCCATTTAAATCAATAAAAGCTCCCCACTCTGTAAGATTTTTTACGATCCCCTGTACAATTTCACCTTCTTTCATTTTTGATATAATTTTATCACGATCATGATCTCTAGCTTTTTCAATAATCGCTCTTCTTGAAAGAACTATATTTCCTCTTTTTTTATCTAGTTTTACGCATTCAAACGTTTGAGGCACTTTCATTAAATGATCAAAACTTTTTAACGGTTTTAAATCAACCTGTGATCCTGGTAAAAAGCATAGGCAAGATTCTACATCTACAATAAATCCTCCTTTACAACGTGAAATTATAACACCTTTAATTTGTTCTTTGTTTTCAAAAGCCTTTTCCATTTTTTTCCAAGAACTAGCTTTTCTTGCTTTTTCTCTGGAAACAACAACATCTCCAAATTTATTTTCGATCTTCTCAATTAGTACATCAACTTTGCTACCAATCTTTATATTTTCGATTTCTTTTGAAAACTTAAATTCATCAATACTGATTGCACCCTCGCTTTTTAATCCTAAATCTAAAAATATAAATTTTTTTCCTACTTTACTTACAATACCAGTTGTTATTTCACCTTCTTTGAATTTTCTTGATCCCATATCTTGCGCAAGGAGTTTTTCAAACTCCTCATGAGATTTACTTGAACCTTGGTTTTTCTTAACAATTTCTTCCATAATTTAAATTACAATTTTTTATCTATTTCTTTAGACATTTTATTAACCATTTCTTTTTTTGATAAAATGTCGGTGCGTATTATTATCGAATCTTTAGTTCGAATTAAAGGAGAAAAGCGTCTATTTATATCAAGCTGATTGCGTTTTTTTAGGGAGTTTTTCACTTCATTTAAAGAAATTTGCTTATTAGATATTTTCAAATCCTTCCACCTTCTAAATGCTGCTGTGTTAAGGTTACATTTAAAAAAAAATGCTAAATCGTAACGAGGATTTTTATTTAATATTTTTGAAGCTATATCTCTACCTTCTATAGCTATTTTTTTATACTTTTTTGCGAATTTTTTTTGAAATTCTTTTAAAATATCCCTAACTTTTTTTTGTTTAGCAATAATAGATGCATAACTACTAATCTCTTCATTATGGAGATTCATACGAGTTACAATTTTATAACTTAAATTTTTAAATTTTTTTTTTAAAAAAGATATTTTATTTTTTGGTTTATTTTTAATAATTAAAAATGCAGCGTAACGATACAATAGTCCAGAATTTAAAAGGTGAAGTTTATATTTTTTTGAAATTAATTTTGCAGCTAAACTTTTACCAGAAGCGCTATAACCGTCAAAAGCTAATCTTATATATTTTGTTTTAGTTTTTTTTAATTTCAATTTTTCCCCCAAGATTTTTAATTAATCCAATAAAATTTGGAAATGAAGTGTTGACGGTTTCAAAATTTTTTATTTTCATTTTAATACCAGTAGCCAAAGCTAAAATTGCTGCTGACATACAAATTCTATGGTCTCCTTTAGTTTTTGTAACGATTGTTTTTTTATTATAATTTATATTGCTCGCACCATAGATTGTCATAGTATCACTTGTAGATTTGCATTTAATCCCAGCTTTGGTTAATAGTTTTTTCATTTCTTCTATTCTGTTGCTTTCTTTTTTTGTTGCTTCGTTAATTGATTTAAATTTTGAAACTCCCTTTGTTAAACTAGCTATTACAAATAAGATTGGTAGTTCGTCTATTATTGAAGGAATAATTTCTTTAGGACAATTTAATGATTTTAAATTACTACTTTTAATAATAATAGAACCAATAAGTTCGCCATGAATTTTCTTTACATTTTTTATTTTGATATTTGCTTTCATTTTTTGTTTTAATATTTTAAGAAAAGCAATTCTAGTCGGATTACAAAGAACATTATGAATTATTGTTTTAGATCCTGAAACTAATAAAGTTAGCGCTACAATGAATGCCATTGAACTTGGATCGGCGCTTACATCATAATTGAATGCATGTAGGTTTTTTTTTCCTTTTAATGATATTAAATTTTTATTTTTTAATTTTTTTATTTTTATATCTGCATTAATTTTTTTTAAAAAAATTTCTGTATGATTTCTACTAATTTTTCTTTCTTCCACAGAGGTAGTGCCACAAGTTGAAAGAGCAGATAAAAGTATAAGACTTTTAACTTGTGCGCTTCCTTTACTTTCAATGTGATGTTGAGCCAAAGGCATAGTGGTTCCTTCTAATATTAAAGGCAAAGTTTTCTTTTTCGCGGGATAAAAAGAACATCCTATTTTTTTTAATGGCTCAATAACTCTAACCATATCTCTTTTATTCATTGATTGGTCACCGTATAAATAAAATTTGTTAGGGTAAGTAGATAAAAGTCCTGATAGCAATCTTGCAGTAGTTCCACTATTTCCAACAAAAATTTTGGTTATTTTTTTTCCAATTTTAAAAGAATTTAAACCATTACCATATACAAAATAAATACTATTTTTTTTTATTATTTTTACTCCTAATTTTTTTAATGCACGAATACAATCTAATACATCTTCTGATTCCAATAAATTTTTTATTCTAGATATCCCTATACATTGGCTTGCTAAAATTAAAGCTCTCAGGCTAGTTGATTTGTCAGGAGGAATTTTAATTACTTTGTTAAATTTGTAAATTTTATTTTTTACTAAAGCAGAATTTTTTTTCATTATATTCTATATGGTAAAATCTTCTCCAAAATATAATTTTTTTGCTTCAGAAGTATTCACGATTTGTCTTGGCGTTCCATTAGCCACTATAGTTCCATTCGCAATTACATATGCACGATCAACGACGCTAAGAAGTTGTGATGCGTTATGATCAGTTACCAGCACTGCACATCCTCTAGATTGTAATTTTAAAAGCAAGCCTTTAATATCTTGTATTGAAAGTAAATCAACACCAGCAAATGGTTCATCTAAAAGTAAAATTGATGGATTACTTATCAAACATCTTGCAATTTCTGTTCTTCTTCTTTCTCCCCCAGATAAAGCAGTTGCCTTAACGTCTCTTAAGTGAGTTATAGAAAATTCTGCCATTAATTTTTCAACTATATCTCTTTGTTGTCTTGAATTTTTTTTTATAATTTGTGCGATTCCCATCAAGTTTTCATAAACACTTAAACCTCTAAAAATTGCAGTTTGTTGAGGTAAATAAGAAATTCCTAATCTAGATCTTTCATGAATAGCTAAGTTTGTTAATTTTGTATTTCCTAAAAAAATATCTCCATAATCGCATCTTACAAGTCCTAAAATAATGTTCATGAAAGTACTTTTTCCAGCGCCGTTACTTCCCAACAAGCCAAGCATTTCTCCCTTGTTTAAATGTACATCAATTTTTCTCAAAATTACTCTACCACCAAAAGATTTTGATATACTCTTTGCAGCCAGAATAGGTTTAGATTTAAATTTAATAATTCTAAATTTTTTTACGTTACTCATTGAACTAATTTTATTTTAATTTTTTCTTTATCAAACATTGATATAGCATATTTTTTTGTTACAAAGTCATAATCTACTTTATCAGCTTGTAGTGAACTTTTTTTGTCTTTTAAAATAACATCATTATATGCGGTAGCAAAATCCTTAGTAGCAATTAAATCTAGGTTGTCCGAAGAAATAATAGTTGAACCATCAGTAGCTTTTACATTGTCTACAAAGTAACTATCATAAGTTACTTTGTTATACCTTCCTGTATCGCTTGTTATGGTAATGATTCTTCCATCATTCATTTGCAGAACTACTACCATTGTCTGCATATGCACGATTTCCGGGTTTTCATCTAAAATATATGCTTTTTCGGATTTTACAGTGAATTCTTTATCAAGATTATAAATGCCTTTATATTCGACATTTTCAAATGTATTACTTTTATTCTCAGCATCATCATCAACAATGGTAGATTGTTTTTCCACTATACTTTTTTTAAATGTTTTTTGTTTAAGCAGGGGATAAAGAAAGTAAGTTGCTAATATTAATAAAAAACCAAATAAAACTAGAGCTGTTTGTAAACTTTTTCTACTTAAAATCATTTTATTCCTCTACTTAAACAGTGGTGGAGGTGCAGAATACCAATAACATTTTTAACTTTTTTATTAACATCTTTATTTTTTGCAACTAATAAAGAGGTAATTTTTAGTGAATTCATTTTTTCGATTGCAGATAAAGCGGTGTCATTTTCTGATATCCATGTTGGATTTTTAGTACATACTTCCATAATTTTTTTCTTATAAAGATTATTACTGTTTCTTCTTACATCTCCATCAGTTATTAGATTTATTTTTCCACTTTTTTCTTTTATGCAAACAATCCCTAATTTTTTTTTATTCATCTCTGTTAATGCACTCCTTAAAGATTTATTTGCTGAAATAATTGGAACTTCTTTTCCAGTAGCCATTATTTCTTTTACTTTAATTAATGCAGTAGCAAGAGATCCAGAAGGGTGCATGTTTACAAATTTTTTATTAGTCCATTTTTTTCTTTTCATACATGCAATTGCAAGAGCGTCACCCCATGAAAGAAAATTTAAAGAGGAGGAAGTTGGAGCTAGACTGTGACCTGCCTCAGCAACCTTAGGAAGCAAAACTTTAATAGTTGAATGACGTATAAGCATTGAAGAAGATTTACAACTTACTCCTATTACTGAAATATTCTGTCTATTAGCATATCGCAGTATACTATTAAGTTCAGAAGATTCTCCAGATACACTAAACACTAACAATACGTCATGATTTTTTTGTATAGCACCTAATCCACCGTGCTGTAAGTCGTTTGCTGAAAAAGCAATGCTTGGTGTACCTAGACTAGATAATGTTGCTGCAACTTTAAGACCTACGATGTAACTCTTTCCAACCCCCACAACTAAACACTTGCCTTTAATTTTAGAAATTAAAGAAACTGCCTTTAGAAATTGTGATGATTTGTTAAAGCTATTTAACAATTTTTTTAGTGCTTGAATTTCTGTTTGAACAGTTTTTTTTGCTATATATAAATCTTTATTCATTTAATGTTGAAAAATATCTTCCGTAAATCCACTTTGGTCCAGTTTAATTCTTGTTTTTAAAAACTTTATACAACTTTCATAAAGTTCTAATCTTTTCTCTCTAACTAACATTTTATATAATTCATCTTTTATTTTATGTAAATATATAACATCATTACTACAATATTGAAGTTGCGCATCAGTAAGTTCATTTAAGTTTTTATTCCAATCACTACTACCAAGTCTCTTATCTAATTTTTTTCCACAAAATTCTTGTACTAAATCTTTCAGCCCATGATTTGCGGTATATGTACGTACCAGCTTGCTACATATTTTCGTATCAAAAATATTTTTAACTTCGCATTTTAAAAAATATTCCAAACCAGACACATCATACCTAAGATAGTGGCCGATTTTTGTAATTTTGTCATTTTCTAAAATTTTAACAATATTAGGAGCTTTATAATTTTTTCTATTAGGCTGAATAATATATGCATCATTATTTCCAGTGCTAAATTGAATTAAACTAAGTTTATCTCTATGAGGGATTTGTAAGCCCGAACCTTCAGTGTCAACGGCAAGGCTTGAATGTTTTTCCAATTGCTTCAAAACATCAGTTGAAATGTCATCTTGAAATTTATAAATTTTAGTCATACCTAAATTCATATATAATGTTAATGTTATCAAAATGCAAAATAATCAGAAAATAATTGCGGTTTTTGGAGCAGGTGGTTTTTTAGGCAAACATTTAATGCGGGAATTAGCTAAGTTAGAGTACCGTATTAAGGTTGCTACACGCCATCCATATTTAAAAGGTTATTTAAAACCTCAGGGAAATCCAGGACAAATAGAACTTTTTAAAACAAATATTTTTGACCCAAGTGATGTAAAAAAAGTTTTAAAGAATTGCGATTTTGTAATTAATTTAGTTGGAATTCTTTATGAAACAAGAAAGCAAAAATTTAACCAGATTCATTCTGAGTTTCCTCATTTGTTAGCTAATTTGTGTAATGAGTTTGGTGTAAAAAAATTAGTTCATATAAGTGCTTTGGGAGTAAAAGAGAAACATATATCAAAATATCTGCAATCAAAATTTAATGGTGAGAAAAATATTAGAGAAATATTTAAACCTTCAGTAATTTTAAGACCATCAGTGGTTTTTGGACCTGAAGATAAATTTTTTAATACATTTGCTTCAATTGCACAATTTTCACCAGTTCTTCCTTTAATTGGTGGTGGCAAAACAAAATTTGCACCAATTTATGTTGGTGATGTTATAAAAGCCATTGTTAAAGCTTTAGATCTTAATAATACAGATCCTAAAATTTATGAGTTAGGTGGGCCGGAAAATTATTCTTTTAAAGAACTGTTAGAAATTTTACTTAAAGAAATAAAGAAAAAAAGATTTTTAGTTAATATTCCTTTCGGTCTAGCAAAATTAGAATCTTATTTTTTGCAATTTATGCCAAATCCACTTTTGACACCCGATCAAGTTGAAATGTTAAAGTACAATAATGTAGTTTCAAATGAACATCTTACTTTAAAAGATTTTGGTATTACGGGAACGCATATAAAAAATATTTTACCTAAATATATTTATAGATTTAGAACAGGTGGACAGTTTGGATAGTTAAGCAGACTTAACTTTTTTTTCAATAAATTTCGGAATTTCTTCTTCACTAATTAAATTATCTTCCTTAGAGTTTTTTGGCTGGAAAGCATAAAGAATGTGAAGTTTGCAGTAAGGAAATTTTTCTAATGGTTTTCTTCCGCAAAAATAAAATTTTTTTTCATACGGGTGTCCGATTGGCCATCTACACGTATCATCAGTTAATTCTTCAAGCTTTTTCGGGTTTTCAGGTTCAAAATTTTTATCTAATAATAAAGATTTAAATCTTGATTTTCTGCTGATCCTTCCTCTTTTTACATCGGTATTATCCTCATCATTAATTTTAGGATTTGCAGAACTTCTTTTTGATGTGGCTCGCGCTTTTAAATTCAATCTGTGCGCTTTTCCAATTACCGCATTACGTGTAGTGTCACCTAATAGCTCCGCTATTTGACTTGCGGTATGACCCTTATTCCAAAGTTCTTTAAGTTTATCTTCTCTTTCTGGCGTCCAACTCATATTTTTTTTTATATGATTAAAGCTACTATATATTGTATTTGCAATAAAAAAAAATACTGCATGTGGATATTTTATAAACAGAGATTTAACAAAATAAACATTATTTGTTTAATAATATATAAGCTTTTTATGGTTGAAATTGAGGATAAATATAAAATTTATGAAAAAAAATTTGGTTATATTAATTGGATAGGCGTATGGACGCTTTACAAAAAAGAAGTATTAAGATTTTTAATTGTAATGATCCAAACAATAATATCTCCTTTGGTTACATCTCTTCTTTTTTTGATAGTTTTATCATTAGCTATAGGCAATGAAAGAAATGAAATTTTAGGATTTCCATTTGTAACATTTCTTGCCCCAGGATTAATTGCAATGCAAGTTATACAGCAAGCTTTTTCTCACTCTTCTTCTTCAATTATGATAGGAAAAATTCAGGGAAATATTGTGGATATATTGTATGCTCCTTTAACAGCAGCAGAAATTACTTTGGCTACAAATCTAGCCGCTTGTACTAGAAGCATCATGATAGTTTTTTTTTCAATAATTGTATTCTCTTTAATTATAGATATGGCATTTTATAATATTTTTTATATTTTTATTTTTGGATTTTTGGGAGCATTTATTTTGAGTTCTATTGGTATTATCGTAGGATTATGGGCAGAAAAATTTGATAATATGGCATCAGCAACCAATTTTATTATTGTGCCACTCTCTTTTTTATCGGGTACTTTTTATTCTATTGAAAAACTACCAAATATATTAAAAAATATTAGCGAATTTAACCCGTTTTTTTACATTATTGATGGATTCAGATATGGTTTTTTGGGCAACTCGGATGGATCAATAAAATTTGGGCTTTTTTATCTATTTTTACTGAGTTTTCTTACCTGGTTTATTTCATACATTTTATTTAAAAAGGGTTATAAAATTAAATCTTAATTAATTTATGAGTTCTGTACTTGGCACATACGCGAGGAAAGATATTTCTTTTATAAAAGGAAAAGGTTGTTATCTTTACACCGAAAAAGGAGAAAAATATCTTGATTTTGTTCAAGGTATTGCGACTAATATTTTGGGACATTGTCACGAAGAGTTAGTGAAGACTATTAAAATACAGTCTGAAAAGTTATGGCATGTATCAAATGCATTTGTTATCCCTGAACAAGAAAGATTGGCTAAAAGATTAACCGATAATACATTTGCTGATTTTGTTTGTTTTCAAAATTCAGGGACAGAGGCTACAGAGGCGAGTATTAAAATTGCTAGAAAATATTTCCACAAAATTGGTAAGTCTGAAAAAAATAGAATTATTACATTTGAAGGAGCTTTCCATGGTAGAACTTTGGCTGCACTATTTGCTGCAAATAACCCAAAACACACAGAAGGTTTTGGTCCAAAAATAGATGGATTTGACCAAGTTCCATTTGCTGATCATGAAGCCATTAAAAAAGCCATTAATAAAAATACTGCTGCAATAATGGTAGAAACTATTATGGGAGAGGGAGGTATTAAAGTTATTCCCGACTTTTGTTTAAAAGGTTTAAGAGATTTGTGTGATGAACATGATTTACTTCTTATTCTAGATGAAGTTCAAAGCGCTTATAGAACTGGTAGTTTTTTTGCGTTTGAAAAATCTGGAGTTTTGCCTGATATAGTTCCAATAGCCAAAGGTATAGGAGGAGGGTTTCCACTTGGAGCTTGTTTAGTTAATAAAAAGGCAGCCAAAGGAATGACTCTTGGAACGCACGGTTCTACTTTTGGAGGGAATCCTTTAGCTATGGCAATAGGAAATTCAGTGCTAGATATTCTTTTTGAAAAAGATTTTTTTAAAAAAGTAAAACAAAAAGGAGATTATTTTGATAGTGAATTAAATAAAATTAAAAACAAATATCCAAAAATTATTAGCGAAGTAAGAGGAGAGGGATTGATGAAAGGAATAAAAGTATTAGTAGATAATATTAAATTTATAAAAAATTTAATGAATCATAAAATGCTTACAGTAAAGGCAGAAGAAAATGTAATAAGGCTTTTTCCTCCTTTAACAGTTGAGAATAAAGAAATAGACGAAGCTATAAAAAAAATCCAAAAAGTTTGCGAAGAAATGAACTAGTTATGAAAAGCTTTGTAAATCTAGCGGATATTGACGAAAAGGACCTAAGAAAAATTATAGATATTGCCAAGGAACAAAAGCAGAAAGATAAGAAAGATTTGGAGTCAGGCAAACGTCTAAAGGGAAAAATTTTAATAATGATTTTTGAGAAACCTTCAACAAGAACAAGAATATCTTTTGAATTAG
>Ga0310344_10002159_pt1 | contig 14825 bp, 10 predicted proteins | sample HC15DNA20200_MG_FD_203801 | JGI IMG/M metagenome (GOLD analysis project Ga0310344, IMG submission 203801) | Marine microbial communities from station ALOHA, North Pacific Subtropical Gyre - HC15-DNA-20-200_MG | ecosystem: Environmental > Aquatic > Marine > Oceanic | place: Pacific Ocean: North... | reverse complement strand
GCGAAGGAAACACGTGTGGAAATGAAAGAAATATTAAAATATGTTCAAAATGATCCTTCACTTATTATAAATGAAATAACACCTGGTAATTGGGACGAATGGATGGAAGAAACAGCTTTACCAAAATTATTTAAAAAAGAATATTCTCTCAATAAAAATCATGCAGATATTGCCAAATTATATAATTTGGTAAGTTTACGCGATCTTGTGGGAGAATTTATATGGTTGATATTAGCTGGCTTTTTAGTAATAACAACCCAAACAAATGCTTTATATTCCATTAATTGTAAAGGAGAATCATCTCAAATGGAGAAAAAAATTGCTGAACAATGGCAAAAACTGGAAAATAGGCCAAAAACTACTGAAAAACAAAAGTTCTATACAAGAGAATAATTACCATTGAAATTTTGGAACTGCTAAATAATATAAAACAAATAAATAACTAAAAATAGATAAAACTAGGGTAACCAACCAAATAGGAACAACAGTATGTTTTTTTCTTCCCAGTCCAAATTGTTTAATACTACCATCAGTATTATATAAAAAAGAAGGTTCTAATTTTTGAATGACTGCAAATAAAAAAATAAAAATTAATATTGAAACTGAAGTAATATTATTTCTTATAAATAATCTGTTCATAATAATAAATGTATAGATTATTTTCGTGAACTTTCCCCCTTAAAATCCTTCATCACCATCATTTTCTCCATGATCATCATCATCTCCTAATAAAGACATCTGAATAGCTGCCTCAGCTTGTTGACGTGCTTCCATATCCATTTCCTGAATATCTTCATCTGATAAAACACCTCGCAATCTCATGGTAACTTCATCTTCACCTTCTCCACCCTTCTCAATAATTGACTGAGCCAAAATCGCACCCAATTCTTTGTCAAACTGGTTTGGATCATATTGATGTACAGCTTTTGTTTGTCCCAATCCCCATTGTTCTAATTTTAGATTTTGGTGTATTTTTTGAACTTTTCTAATTTCTTCAGGAAGATCTTTATAGTGTTTTGTTATTTTTTTCGTTTCTTTTATTTTTGCACTTAAAATGATCTCATTTATTAAATCATTATTATAATCTAAATTATCTTTTCTCTCAATAAAAATATTAAGATAAGAAACTAATAATTCAGAAATTATTTCTTTACCATCTGCCTTTTTACCTTCTACTAGCGAAGAAAATGTTTCTGCTCCTAAATCCTTCAAAACTACACTATCTGTAGAATGATGATCTTCGGTATCTTCTAATTGAATATCTTCTATATCATCTTCATAATCAATATATTTAACCAAAACTGTTAAAAAATAAAATTCTCCAAGATCTGGCACTATTGAAGAATCAAATATTGTATCTACACCATTTATTTTTGAAAAGAAAGGTGTTCTTTCCATTAATAATAATAAATTCTTTGTATATTCTTTTATTTTTTTGAATATATTTTTTAAACCGCGATCAACTGATGGAAAACTTATATTAAGCTTATCATTTTTAAACTCTTTTTCTATATGATTTTGAAGCTGTTGTTGATGTTTAACACTTACACCCCAATGAGTTGGAATTTCAACCTTTTTATGTCCTACTTTATTCTCAATAATAGAAGGGTATATAATAGAAATATCTCTTATTGCTTGTTTGAAAAAATCTAAAATAAAATAAGATGTTTCATCGTTGGTATCCATATAAATATTATCTCCTCTTACCTTCCAAACTTGGATTGTTTCAAGAAAATTTTTTATACTTTCAAGAGATCCCTTACCCTTTTCACGAATAGATGAATTTTCTTTCAAAAAGTTAAATAATCTTTTTTTCATCTCTTCATTGCTCATTATTAAATAGTTTTTTAATTCTAAAACAGTTTTAAATTCTGGACCTTCTTTTGACCAATCTAATACATCAAAACTATCAGTTAATGTTTTTAATAAGTTAATTAACTTTGGTGATACATTTACATCCTCGATTAAAGTAAAGTGATCCAATAATTCTATCAAATATTGATGAGGATGTAAAATATCGTCTTCGTCAGAGTGTTTTATGATATTATTTCTCGCAATAATATTTAATAATTCTATTAAATGGGCGTGTGTAAAATTTTTACCTTCATCTTTTAATTTTTTTACCTTTTCATCAAAAGTATCTTCATTTGTAATAGAACTTTCAGTACTTATACATAAATGCATTAGATCATCTGGAAGCCCACCTTTATTAAAATTACAATAATATATAAAAGCTTTATATATGCTTTCATCGGAAAATATGGTTTTATCTACTGGAGGATAAGAAAGTTTTGTATTGGTAGGATCATATAATGTTTTTGCCTTAGATAATTTTTTATAAGAATTATAAATCTTACTAAATTCATGTACTTGTCCATTATTGACTCCAATAGATTGGTTTTTCTCAATAAAATATTGTAAAACATTTCTGTTTCCTTCATTACAACACACATTTTCTAAATATGGTACATTTTCTACACTAGTTAATAATGGAGTTTCTTGGTGAATAATTTCTTGTATATATTCTTGAATATTTAATGAAAAATAAAAAATTTTACCCAGTATTTCCGATAATTGAGAAAATTGTTCTTTATTTCCAGTTTTAATATTACTATTAAAGGAACCAATAAAACCGCCGCCTAATCCTCGTGTTTTTGGTATTTTTAATTGTCGTAATGGGGGTAAAAAAGTAATCCAGTTTTTAACATCAATTTCTGTTGGTATTAATTCTATTTCCGGAGTATAATCTCTTCTTGTCTTTAATCGCAATTTAATATTGTCTTTTGGAAGAACTTTCATTTTAATTATTTTCAATAAGTTTTTTTGTATTTTTTCTTCATTTTGTTTGCGCAAAACTCTCCAAACACCTATATTTGCTCTGATCTTATTAACAATGCATGATAAATATTTGATAGAATCCAGATCTGTTTCATCTTCATTAAATGGAAATCCTATAAATGATTCTTTACAACCAGGAAAAGATTTTGATGAACGTGGTATAGGTATTATAGTTTGAATACTAATTAATAAATAAGCTAATGTATAATTTAATAAAAGCAAATCATGAAAATGTTCAGGATCCCTACCTTTCATTTTTTTTTGCGAGAGCTTTTTAATTGAAGTATCTGTCTCCATTGAATTTGTAACATTATTAATAATAAACGTATAATCTTTTTCAAGCGAAATCCCCATATCTTCAGAAATTTTTATAATAATATTTTTAATTTTTTTAATATCTTCTGTTTCTTTTTGTTTTTCGTGAATGATTTGTTTTGCAACAATTTTTCCCAAATCTTCGGCCATTGCCTCTCTAGAAACTTTTTTATAACCGCTTTCTTCATATCCTTCTGAAATATCAAAGTCAATGTCGCGAATAAGATAACCGCTATGTTTATCTACTACATAACCACCATCATCACTGCGAGTTCCTCGGTCTCTTTCAATTTCATTTAATATTTGGATATAATTTCCTAATTTATATGCATCTGCCAATTTTTTATAAAATGTGGGCAACAATGGAATATTTGTGTCTACACAGTAATACCAAAAGTCATCAGTATCTTCTCGTCGGCAATATTTGTCTGTAAATAAAATAATATCATTTTGTTTTTTTACAAAATCGCTTTGTCCCAATATGTTATCTCTTAATTCTTCGTATGGAGATTTTAATAATCCTTCAGTTTGTTCTAACCCCCAACCCAATTCTAATTTATATCTATCATTTTTCAATCGTCTCATAGATTTTAACCTTGTTAATTTTGAAATAGATGAAGCATTTTCTTTGAACTCAGTTTCTAATTTTTCACGTAATTCATCTTTGGATAAATAAAATTCTTTATCAAAATGGTCCATCATTTGTTTCAATAATTTTTTATTAAATTGTGATTTACTAATGTTTTCATCAAGACATTTTTTATTAATTTTTAAACATTTATTTCGCAAATTACAAAAAACATCTCCCAACTCCTTATCTGTCATGGTTTCATCCAAAATCCATTGATCACCAGTACGCTTATAATAAAGTATTTTAGATGTGTCTGTGTCTTTTATAACAGCATATTGCCCCTCTTGAACCTTTCTTTTTCCCTCTAAAATTGCGTTTGTTTCTTCTAAGGCATCTTTATCATTCATTCCAACATTTTTTTTTAAATGATTAAATAAAAAATCTCTGAACTCCCCCACATCTAATTGTGTTCTTTCCAATTTAAATTCCTCTAATATTTCATAATGAGTTATATCATATTTCTTATCGAAAAAAATCTCAGGTTTTCCATCATCATAAGTTAGTTGTTGAAGATCAAAATATTCTTTGGTTAATACATAATTTTCACATTTATTTTCTATTTCTTCTTTTTTATCTACTTCTTCCAAATTTTCTTGAGCAATTTCTTCTATATTTACGGCGGAATGTAAATCTAAATCTTTGAGAGACATATAATTCATAAAAGTTCGTGCATTATCTAATGTTAATATGTGACGAAAAATTTCACTATTATATTTACTTTTGATCCCATAAATTTCTCGCAAATCATTATAATTTGTTAATAACGTTTCTTTTGAAATTTTAATATTATAATTATGTTTTATATAACTCTCATTTTCCGTTTTGTGTTCAACGATTTTTTGTTTGTTTTGTATGACTTCATTTTTAACAATACCATAAATTTTTTTATAAATATCATGATTTATATTATCCCCGTATATAAGGAACGGCTCTAACATATATAATATTTTTGAAAATGAAACCTTATCTGTAGTATTGGCTTTTTCTAATAATTCACTTGTATTTGGTAAAATACTTTTCAAAAATTTTTCATATTTGTCATCATCTTCAATATCTGGATCTAATGTCATTGCGGTTACATCATCAAGAGAATAAGGTTCATTTTTCTCTATATCTAAAACAGTTTTAGAAATCATTTTGTTTTTGATGGAGGATAATATTGATTTATAAGCAAAATGTATCATATTTAATTGAGCGCGCAATTTTATATTTGTTTTTGGATTAAAAATCCTTGAATAATTTATTACAGGTTTGGGAAATAAAATATATCCACAAATATCTAAATTATCGTTATTAGTTATTTTTATAAATGTCGTTTTTGTTTGAAAATTTTCTAGTTTTTCTATTTGAAGGCGATTTTTCCCTGTATTATATCTTTGAATGCAAAATTGATTAACTTTGATTCTGGACATTTCGGCAGTCTCCGCCTTTACAAAAGAATTTGTTGTTTCCCAAGTCCATGCGTTTGAAGAATTAAAATCACCAAAATTATTTACAACTACATCTAAATTAGTATTTGTTTCCTTTTCTATTATAATATCATTTCTTACATCTGTTTTTATAAATGGTTTGAAAAAATCACGTAATTGAGTCATTCTATAATCATATTGGTTTCTTTCATCCGTAGGTTGTGTCTCTTCTTTTGATCTTTCCTCTTTTTTACGAATAGATGGAAATTTGTTCATAATTTCTTCAATATCCCCTTTTAAATTTTTTTTCTCTACGTCTTCGTATGTATCGTCATCATCATCACCAATATCATATAATTTTCTTTTATTTTTGGTAATAGGAAGTATCCATTGGGGTATTCCTTTTTCTAATGCGCTAACATATTTAATTAATGGTTTAATAATAATTTGTTTTCTAGATAAGGATAAACCACTTTCATCAAAGGTAGAGAATTCTTCTCGTAATTGTATAAATCGCTCAATCATTTTATGAATATCATTTAGTGCTGTTTTTGTTCTATTTGTTACAGGAATGGTTGAAAGAAGATCATCTAAAATGTCATTTTTTTGAGCTTGTATATCATATCTTCTTTCTTCTTCGGGAACATTAACAAGTTGGGTAACTTCTTCAAATTCGTCTCCAATTTCAAAAGCTTCATCTCCTTCCGCCAAAATTTCTTGCTGGCGAATTGCAACTTCTTCTTCTTCTTCTTCTTCTTCTAGGTGTTCTGCTTGTTGTGCTTGTTGTTGTTCTTGTGCTTGTATTTCTTCAGCCATTGTTGCTATGCTAGGAGGTACACGCAAAACAAATTTTTCAAATGGTATATCTAAAGGTATACCTTGATAAGCAAAATCAATGTACATTTTTTCCTTTTTAGGCCACGTAGTAACCTCTATCATATCTTCTTCTAAATTTGTAATCTGTCCTGTAATAACAGTGGGTAAATCTCCTCCAAGATAAATTGAGATCCATTTATTAATTGATAAACCATTTTGCCTAGCATAACCTTTTTGATCACTTCGGCTCAAAATTATAATAGATTCTATTGTTTCATCGCTTAATTTTCCTTCCTCATCAATATTAAAAGAAATTTTTTCAAGTGTTGTGTCATCAATTAAATAAATAATTCTTTGATCAATATAATCAATAAAATATCTATGACCATTTATGATTGAATTAGACGGAGCATTTATTTCAACGATATCCCCAAGTTCTAAAAATAAATCTGTAGACATTATCTTATACTACTTTTAGAAAATAAAGCTCTTTATTTTATCTTATATGAAATTGATTTAAAACAATGCTTTGATAAAATATATATGACTAAAGCAAACCAATATGATATTAAAAAAATTATTAATGATCCAAATTATGCGAAAGAAAATAATTTTAAGGTTAAAAAAAGCGAAAAATTATTTCTAATAAAATATATGAAAAAATTTCTTAATTCTGATAACATTGGTTCATATGGTAGATTTCGTTCAGTAATAACAGACGGTGAAACAATTGTTGCAATGGCTCCTCAAAAATCCTATAAGTTTAATGATTTTAAGGAAACGAACCAAATGAAAGATTGTATAATACAAGAATTTATCGAAGGAACAATGATAAATTGTTTTTATTTTGATAATAAATGGGTTATTTCAACAAGATCAGTTATTGGCGCAGATTGTCGTTTTAATAAAGAAGGAAAAACATTTTTAGAAATGTTTAATGATGGTCTAGATGAAATAGGATTTAATTTAAATTTATTGGATCCTCAATATTCATACTCATTTGTTCTCCAACATCCTGAAAATAGAATTGTAGTTCCTTTTGAGTTGCCAAATATTTTTCTTGTAGAAATTTATTATAAACAAAATTTAGATATGATTCCTCAAGATATCTATTCAGATCAATTTAAAATTATGGAAAAATATTTTAAATTCCCAGCTATTTTACCTAATAATTTTCAAAGCTGGGATGAAATTAAATTGGCATTTCAAGATTGTGATTATAAAACACTGGGTTGTGTTATAAAGAATAAAGAGACAAACGAGCGTTCTAAAATTCGCAATCAAAACTATGAATTTGTTAGACAATTACGCGGAAATAGTCCAAAAATACAATTTTTGTATTATAATTTGAGGAAAAATCATAAAATTGGAGAATTTTTAAGATATTTCCCTGAATATAAAGATAAATTTGCAAAACTCCAAGAACAAGTTCATAATTGGACAAATGATTTATATGAAAATTATCGGAGTTGTTTTATTAAAAAAGAAAAAAAGTTAAAAGATTATTCTTTTCCTTTCCGAATTCATATGTATAATCTTCATCAATTTTATATATCAAGACTCAGATCACACGGTAATTATATAAATCGTAGAACGGTTATAGATCACGTTAACAATTTAGATGCTGCTGCTTTAATGTATTTAATAAATTTTAGAAAAACGACATAATGTGTTTAAATGTCTCAATTCCTTTTAGACAACACTCTGCGATTAAAGGAAAGATTTTATCAGGAGTTGTTTCTTTAACAAAAGCAACGCGAATAATACTATCAGTATCATGTGGATGTACTTTTATAAATCCTACATATGAAAGCTGTTGTGTATTTAGAAAGTAATCATGATATAATATGCTTTCTATAACTTTTCCGATTGTATAATCTTCATTTTTTAAGATTATATCAAATGAATTAGATAAATTATTTTCAGATTCTTTGCTGGAAAATTGATCTTTATTTTGAATAATTAATTTGAGTTTTCTCATTAGAATTTCACAAGACAATTTTATAATTTCTTCATTGGTAAAATTTCCCAATGTTTCAACAATAAAATCAAATGAATTTTTCATATAATGTCTTTTTCCTTGGTGATTTTCCCAATTTATTTTTTCCAATGCCAATGCTTCCGAACTAACTTCTAATTTTTGTAATTGTTTAAAATATTTTTGCCACGCCTGATGTTGAATTACAGGATCAACAGTATTACTATATGTCATAGTTGATACGACATTGTACATTCCATTATTTTTAGCATTTGAAGTGCTCATTTTAGCGCGTATATCTATTTTTTCCCCTGGTATATCTTTTGTTATTTGAGGTCTTAAGCGAGCAAAAAGTATGAAATCTTTTGTGATTGGATCTCTAGGAAATATTTTTTGCGTTTGTGCTTCTGTTAAATATTTTTCATTTGCAATATTTTTAATTTTGAAATCTTCTGTTGTTACATATTCAATGGAGTTTCCTTCATTTTTTTTTATTATTTCTACTAGATAATTTTCAAGTTTAATGTCTGCATCATTAATGTGTATGGGTATACAAGCCAATCTTTGTTTTAAAATTTCATTATGCAAACGTGAAGTATTTGTAATAAAATTCATATTTTCTTCTTCAAATACAGGAGTTACTATATCACTAATAGCTGTTCTTCTAATTGAATTAGCAAAACTTACATCAACATTAGATAATGTAAAATGTAATTGCCGATCACTTAATGTTATGTCTACTTGAGGGGGCATAATATAATATATTTAATATATTTTATCTTTAATCAATTTTTTAACAATATTCGTTTTCATAAAATTTATTTTTTAATACATTTTTATAATGAGTAGCGTTCTATATTATAGTAATTATTGTTCACATTCCAAGAAAATTATAGGAAAATTAGCAAGAACAATGACGAAAAACGAAGTTCACTTTATTTGCATAGATAATAGAGAAGTAAAAAATGGAAGAATTCATGTAATATTAGAAAATGGCGCGAGATGTCTGTTACCGCCAAATATTAACAAAGTTCCAGCTCTTTTATTAATAGCGGAACAAGGGAGAGTTATTTGTGGAGATGATATTACAAAATATTTTGAACCAAAAGAAGAATTTAAAAAACAACAAAGTACAAAAAATAATGGAGAACCTTTAGCTTTTTCGGCAGGAGAAATGGGCGGTATGTCGGATAATTATGCTTATTTAGATTTATCACCTGACGAATTATCTGCAAAAGGAACTGGTGGAACGAGACAAATGCATTTCTTTTCTCCACTGGATTCACACGATTATTCGATTGAAACGCCACCAGAAGATTATTCTCCTGATAAAATCGGACAAATTGATATGGGAAAATTAGAGATGGCTAGGGCAGAAGAAATAAAGCAACATTAAAAGATTTAAAAACAACAAAATAATTAAACATTATGAGTATTCTTAAAGTTTTTAATACCCAACTTTCAGAGTTTTTAGATGATTTGATAACATTGTTTCCAAATGATATTGATTTAAAAGCTTCAAGGGTTGCAGTTAATACTTTAAAAAAAATCAATCCTAAATCGTTATTGACCAATTGGAAATATTATGTAACTGACAAATATAAAAAACAAATAATGGAGGGAGACATTGATTTTTTTTTAACAAAAGATTATGATAATGATATGAATGATGTAGAAGATAAAGGAGCAGCAATGGAAGCAATTAACAGATTGAAACCTGCCTTAGCAAAAATTGGTGAAACAAATAAACTTAAAGCCTCTAAATATTTGATGAACTTAACAAAACTAAGTGAATTGTATTAGTTTGATTTAAAATCTTTTGTTCTACTTTAATTACAATGGATACATCCGCAAATATACCCGATGGTTTTGTGAAAATTATAAGAGATTTTTTAAATGATATATTGATAACATTTCCTGAGTATAAAGATAATTTAGAAGATATGTTGGTAAATATTTTATCACCAACACCAGACGATGATACGGTTAAAAAACTTTTTGATTATTGTACGAAACATTATCCAGAAAGATTTTTTGATATATTATATCAAAATTCCGATATTTTTTCAAATTCAGAAATAAATACATTTTTTTTACCAAATATTGATTTCAAAGAAATATGGGCAGAAGATATTAGTGAGAAAACTAGAAATATTATATGGAAATATTTACAATTAATATTATTTAGTATTGTTGGTTTTCAAACCGAAGGAAAAGGATTTGGAGAAACTGCAAAATTTTTTGAAGCCATAGATGAAACAGAATTTAAAAATAAATTAGAAGAAACAATTTCACAAATGGGTGATCTATTTGAAAATACTGATGCTTCAAAAATTAATGTAGAAGACTTGCCCGATCCTGAAAAATTGCACGATCATATCTCTGGTTTATTAGATGGGCATTTAGGTTGTTTAGCTAAAGAAATCGCGGAAGAAACAGCCAATGAAATGAATTTAGATTTACAAGATGTATCTTCAGTAGGAGAAGTTTTTAAAGAATTATTTAAAAATCCGGGAAAATTAATGAAAATTGTAAAAAAAGTTGGAAGTAAGTTAGATGAAAAACTTAAATCTGGAGAAATTAAAGAAAGTGAACTCTTAAAAGAAGCTTCAGATTTAATGAAAAAAATGGGAAATACACCCGGAATGAAAAATATGAGTAGTCTATTTGGGAAAATGGGGCTGCCTATTGGAAAAAATACAAAATTTAATAAAAATGCATTTCAAGCACATATGCAAAGAAATATGAGACAAGCTCAAATGAGAGAAAGAATGAAAGAAAAAATGGCTGCAAGGGCAAAAACAAAACCTGAAATTAGTAAAAAGAAAAAGAAAAAAGTTAAAAAAAAAGTTGTAGAAAGCTCTTGGTTACCTGAAAATTATACTCAGGAAAGAACAGAACGAACTGTGAGAAAAAAGAAAAAAAAAAGAAAGAATAAGAACAAGAAATAATATTAATTTACTATATATAATAAATGAAAGACATTTTTTGGTTAGATTACCCACTTATTTTATTTAAGAAAGATCAAATTTTTCAATTATGGCCTTCAACGAATCTAACAGTAGAAAAAAAATTAAACGCATTGACACGATTAGTTATTCTATTAACACTTATTGGATATGCTATTACCAAAAGATTCGAATTCTTTATCGTCTCGTTCTTAACTTTACTCGGAATTACATTACTTTATAAAAAAAGGCAAATTCAATATAAAGTTGTAAAAGAAGCTTTCACTACTCCTAAAAAAACTAATAATATTAATAATAAGGTAAAATCTGAATTTTTTAACTTGCAAAGCGATAATTATACTCAACCAACCAAAAATAATCCCATGATGAATGTTTTACTTACTGATATAATTGATAATCCAAAAAGACCTCCAGCAGCTCCTGCTTATGAACCCCCAATTAATAAAGCAATCAATAATTCAACAATGGATCCACGATTATTCCTAGATTTAGGAGATAATTTATCATTTGATCGTTCGATGCGCAATTTTTATGCTATGCCAAATACTAAAATACCCGCCGACCAAAAAGGATTTGCAGAATTTTGTTATGGAGATATGCCTTCTTGTAAAGAAGGGAATGAATTTCAATGTGCAAAAAATAATACAAGCTCTCGTCCCTGGAAATAACTTCTAAGCAATAAATATATAATGGCTACTGTCACTAATTATTTATTTAACAATCTGTCTAGAATGGGCGACGATCAATGTACTTCCACACAAAGAGAAATACAAAATAAAGCTGCTGGATCTTATATGATGCGCAATGAAGCACTCAGACATTGTGGGATGAAACAACCTATCGATTTTGCTACTCAACAGCCTAATATATTTTTTAAGGGTGGTGTAGGAAGTAATGTCGGTGCTGGAGGATGTGTGGTTGATGATAACTCAAAACTAATGATTGGAACTGTACAAACAAATCCTAAATGCAGAATATCATTATTTCAAAGACCATTCGTAACTGTGCCTTATTTAGGCAGAGGACCATCAAAACCTGGACTTGAATCTGCCTTACAACAGGGAGATCACGTTAGCAATAAAAAAAGTTGTAATACTGTAACTGAAACGCCTTTCTTAAGAGAAACAACACCATTAATCCCCTCTTTATCTGAAACTATACAAAATCCTAACAATTTAGTAGAAGGAGTTGCCGCGCGAGGATGGATACGTGGGGGATTGCCCACTAGAGATCTTATTAGAGATCAGGATTATTTTAATAGACACCCACCAACTAACTAATACTTTTAGAAAACTTTTCTAAAACTATTATAAATGGCTTCTACCAGAAATAAAAATATGCCAGGAGAATACTGCTTGAGACAAATGTCTAATAAACATTCAACAAATTTTATGACATATCACGGCGCCGCTTTAAATAAAACTAATTTATTACCTTGTGCTGGTGTTTTACACGGAAAAGTACCCAATACTGTTCTGTCAGAAAATTCAACTGATGTTGAAAGCTTTCTTTTAGGAATAAATTCATCTAATTTAGTTGATCCAACTCCACAATTTAATGCTAAAATAAAATGTCACGGATTATTATCCTTTTATCAAAGACTTCAACCATCATTACCACCACCCTTGGTTATTGAAGGTTGTCAAAGACCTGTAATATTTAGAAGATAAATTCTTCATTGTTTATATTATAAATAATGAATAATATGATTGTTCCAAAAATAGCTAAGTCACATTGCAATGTTTGTAATCAAAGTGGACAATGTAGTTGTAATAAAATGGAAAAAAAATTAACAACATTTGAAAATTTTAATGTAACTATGACTATTCCTGAAAAAAAAGAAGAAGAAAAATGTGTTAAGCACGGGATTAATACCCCCAAGTTAACATATTCTATTGGAAAAAAACCCAAACAACCTATGGATCCATTTCATTCCGTATGCACACCACAACCTACCATATCTAATTATTGTAACTCTTGCTGTGGAAATTGTGGTAATCTTTATAAAACTTGCACTTGTGCTTGGGATGGAGGATGGGCGGGAAGACGCGGATTACCCGGACCAAAAGGAGAAACTGGCGATAAAGGACCCGCTGGAGATACAGGCGACGCACCTCTTTGGAATAATATTAGTCTGGGTGGAAATAGGGGCACATTAACACCTAATGTTGGAGGAGATACATTAACAATAGACGCAAAAAATGGACTTGTATTAACAAAAGATAGTACTAGAAAATTTACATTGACGATTGCGGGAACTGGGGATGAGCGTGTAGGACATGACAACAACAATATTGATATATCCGCCAATGATGCAACCTTCAGAAATTTATATGCTCATAAACTTTATTTACCAGACGACTCAGTTATTGATCCCGCCGGATTAATGCTTACACCTCAAGCTAGTATGCCATCACCAGCTCCAAAATCTAATGAAGGTATGATTTGGATGAAGCAGACACAACCAGGCGGTACTATGGAACTGCAATTTTCTAAAAATATAGGAGGTGTTATAAGTCACGGACCTTTGGGGACAGGTGGAGGTGGAGGTGGAGGAGGAGGGGCGACCGTAGATTCTACAACAATCTCAAATGCTGGAGGTGTAATTACGACAACAGATCAAACTATTGCTGGAAATAAAACATTTACAGAAATTATTGTGGGAGATATTAATGGAAATGCTGGCACAGTAACAAATGGAGTTTATACAACTGGAACCCAAACTATAGGAGGAGCTAAAACATTCTCAACAATAATTACAGGAAGTATTACCGGAAATGCTGCTACAGCAACAAATGTAGCATATTCTGGTTTAACGGGGACCCCTCCAACATGGGATCAGGATACAGCGGGAAATGCTGCTACAGCAACCAACGCAACCAACGCAACCAACGCAACCAACGCAACCAACGCCACTAATACAACTAATGTTGATATTGAATTAGAAAATACAAACAGCACTAATCGCCATTATATTACTTTTGTTAAAAACAGTATGGGAAAACAACCAATATATACACATTCTAATCTATATTATCACCCATCTACTGGAACAATTGGTGCTCCAGAAGATAAAGATCACCCCTTGGAATTTCTTGGAACTGCAAGCAATGCCTCAAAACTAAATAATCAAAGTTCTGATCATTATTTAAATGTAAATTGGACTGGAAGCAACAAAATTGTTACACTTGGAACAATCGCAACAGGAACTTGGCAAGGAACTGCAATTGCTGATAGTCATATATCTTCGGCTGCAACCTGGAATAATCGTCTTGGAAAATTGGATACATCTGCCAATATTCTGAACTCATTAAATTTAGCAAATCTCGTTTCTATAGCCGATTTAAAAGACAAAGTTGACGCATCCGCTGTAATTGTTGATGCATCCGCTGTAATTTGGGACGGTCGTCTTGATGTATTGGAACGTGACGCGGGAGGATTAACAGCGCCTCAAATAAGAGCTCTTTTTTCAAACGGAACTGGTGTCATATATAATCATAACCTGGGTATGTTTTCAATTGGACAATCTGTCGGAGACGATGATGACGTAGTTTTTAATAAAGTAACCGCAGATTTAGAAGGAAATGCTGATACTGCAACCAAGATTGCTTCTATTGACAATAACGAAATTGTACTAACAAAGAAATGGCAAACATTAACCAACAAAACTCTGACCGAACCAACAATCCAAACAATACGAACGTCAATGGCGACTACTTTAACTTTGCCAATCTTCGCGGACGAGGATCAGCTTGTATCTCGGATTTCCACTGATACATTAACCAACAAAACTCTTACATCACCTACGATTACTGGCGCCGTATTAAATGGCACTGTATCTGGAGGTGCTATAAAAAATGATAATACTA
>Ga0310344_10002158_pt1 | contig 14835 bp, 9 predicted proteins | sample HC15DNA20200_MG_FD_203801 | JGI IMG/M metagenome (GOLD analysis project Ga0310344, IMG submission 203801) | Marine microbial communities from station ALOHA, North Pacific Subtropical Gyre - HC15-DNA-20-200_MG | ecosystem: Environmental > Aquatic > Marine > Oceanic | place: Pacific Ocean: North... | reverse complement strand
CAAATGTGCCAATTGCCCACCAAACGGCTATATACGGTCTGGTACCATGACTTACAGCAAACAACATTAAGGACAGTCCAAACACAACACCCTTGATAAGGCTAGGACTTCTGATGAATACCACAAACGTCGCCAACCCTATTGCTGTAGCGAAGAACACGAGGCCGTCAGACCAGCCATTAAACGCAAACCACATTTGAACAGGATCGCACGCCACCATAATCCCGGCTACGATGGCTCCTATAGGTCCACCACCAATGCGTAATACGGTCCATGACGCGAGGAGCGCTATACAGGAACTAAGCACAGCCATTATTAAAGCGGTGACTTTAAAACCTAGTTCAAGACCAAGCATGCTCAGTAACGCTGTCAGAATAGGGGTATACAACCATCCTTCGTTGTGCAGAGTGCTAAAGACAGACCAATTCCCTCCATTGAGAATTGCAATCGCATACTGATTCCACGTCTCTCCGTGCCCTAAACCCCAGCCATCCCACCAAGGGGCAAAATCTAGATCTACAAACCGTGTCAGCCTAATCAGTAGCGTTGTAAAGAAGACAGCTATCAACACACCTGCACATAGATGTTTGTTGCCAGATGCTTTCCCCCTTTCATACAGGACTGGACCTGTCTGTCGGAGCAGGATTTTTTCCGACAATACAATTGCCCACATAATCGAAGCGAGAGCCCCCAGTAACGACGATATTTCCGGGCTGACCAATGGGATTTGCAAGGATACCGACCGGTGATTTAAAACTGGCTCAGACCAAGCCTGCACAGTTGTATTAGTTATAAGCAAACAACAATACGCCGCGATTGAAAAGCCTACCGCAACAAGAAGAAATGTAGATCTATACCCCATAGCGCGAAAAGCCGACGAAACGGAAATGGTAAGTATTACAGCTCCCACGCTCAATAATTGCCGCCCAACTACACCGTTTTCCGGCAACATAATCTCCCGATTGAACCAAAGCACCAAAGCAACGGTAGCCAGATACGAACCTAGTAAAGACACCACTGTGCAAACACCCAACAGCAGGCCTCGTTTTGCCAGCGCAAGTAGCGAAAGCGCTACTATGCCAATCACAGAGGCAATTGCAGAAACCACTACTATGTGATCCTGGCTTAACAATTTTGCAATATGGACAGGCCCGATATCCCGTGACAGTCGATAGGCCAGATCTATGTGTGCCCCCGCTGGAACACCATTGGTAACTATTGAGAAATCATAAGTATCCTCCGTAGTTACACCGATATCTAAGGAAGGAGACCCATCTGAAACTATTCCTCTGAGCCTAACCACCGTACCCTCAGAAATATCCAGTGGTCGGAAACCCCAATTGACACTGGCCCAGTCTCTGCCTCGAATCGCTACTGCAACCGACCCATCTCTAACAGTTTGATCACCTTTAAACAATCTAACTTTCAACTCCGCCTGGCCGTCAGTAAGTCCTCTGACCGGGAATGTAATCGAAGAAATATATTTGGCAGGAAGAATTATTTGTTGCTCAAAACCACCACCGCTCTCTATCGCCCCAACGTGGAATTTACGTTCTACATATCGGTCATCCGGTTCGCCATACCAATTTGCCAAGCCAATCATTGCCGCAAAACATATAGATGCAAAAAACATTACGGTTACGACTAATGCTGATCTCACCCAATAAGTTCCCAATGGACGCCATCGGCGACTTGAGTTTTCTGACATCCGACATAAGACTCCTGTACCTATTTACACACACTAATGGATACATGACATCGTATTGGGATCATAGGTTATGATGTGTAACTTTTTAGCCACCAGCAAGCTATATTCCGCAAAAACCTAGACCTCCGGGGAGTAATTCAGCCTGATTTCCAATCGAACCTCCGATAATCGCAATCATTTTGATCGTTCCGCCTCTGAATACGAAGTTATACAGTCCCGGAATATTTATTATCACCAAACATTGTGGCAACTTCACCAAGATATCATTCCGCCTGGCAAACGCGTCTTGGAACTAGGGTGTGCTACAGGCCGCCTACTAAAAAGCTTGAATCCCAATTTCGGTGTTGGAATCGATCATAGTGAAAGGCTACTAGCAACGTCTAGTGTACGGAACGACTCATTAAATTTTGTAGCAGGTGATGCACATTCGATGCCAATACAATCAGAATTCGATTTCGTTGTTGCTAGTGATTTATTGGGCCACCTTGACGATGTTCTGACTTCCTTACGACAAGCTCAAGCAGTCCTTCATTCAGATGGTCGTTTGGTTATCACTTCGTATAATGCTATTTGGCATCCCATCCTGAGCGCCGCTGAAAAGCTAGGCCTCAAAATGCCAGTCCCCAGCCAAAACTGGCTCAGCGTGGACGACATAAAAAACTTGTTGCACCTTTCAGGATTCGAAGTCGTTGATCATGGCTTGAAAATGCTTTTTCCATACCACGTACCTATAGTCTCAAATTTTGCCAATCGATTTCTGGCACGGTTGCCCATATTAAAACACTTGTGCCTAATCCAGTGGTTCGTGGCGCAAAACCAAGTGCCACCCAAGGGAGCAGAAGAAACAGTGTCTGTTGTCATTCCGTGCCGTAATGAAGCTGGCAACATACGCGAATGCATAGACCGAGTACCAACAATGGGATTAAGAACCGAAATTATTGTCATAGACGGTTCGTCGAACGATGGGACTTACGAGATCGTCGAGAACATGTTGTCTAGCGGTAAATATCCAAATTTGATGTTGATGCAACAGATCGAAACCAACACACCTAGCCAATATAGCTCAGACTCAAAAATGATGCTTCCTCAAGGCAAAGGTGATGCAGTACGCAAAGCATTTGCGAAAGCAACCGGAGATATAGTCATGATCCTTGACGCAGACATGACTGTCCAGCCTGAGGACCTAACAGATTTTTATATACCGCTGCGAGACTCCCAAGCCCAATTTGTAAATGGTGTCCGATTGGTGTACCCGCACCATGATCGGGCTTTTCGAGCACTCAATTTATTGGGCAACAAGATTTTTAGCCTGATTTTCACCTGGCTACTCCAACAACCGATCAAAGACACCTTATGCGGCACCAAATCCTTAAGACGCTCAGACTACCAGCGCATAGCGCGTGGACGATCGTATTTCGGCAACATTGATCCTTTTGGTGATTTTGATTTACTTCTAGGGGCTGGAAAACTCAACATGCGAATTGTAGACATGCCCATTCGATATCAAGAACGTATATCTGGCGATACAAAAGTATCAGTTTGGCAACATGGCCCACTATTGCTACGGATAACTCTGGTAGCAATTTACAAAATGAAGTTGCGGCCTTTAATTTCTAATGTTTTGAGCAGGATATTTAACTGACACGCCTGCCTAACCATTTGGGTTTGAATCGTTTTGCTGTTTGGCCAACCGTCGCCTGACAACAAAATCAAAGACTCTTTGCTCGAATAAATTACCAGGCTGAAACTTTCCGGAAATAACACCATATATTACTTGGATCAACCGCTTCGGATGCAACAAATAACTAAGGCCGTAAAACAGGCTCATCCCCATAATTCGGTAGGCGCCTAGCTCCCATCCCGGCACCGCACGACAGTACGATTCCAGAATCGTAAAATCAAACTGAATTAAAAGGTCGTCAAAGTAGTCATCATTTGGTTCAGGTATCCTACCTTCCTCGCAAAGCTCCGCATACAGCTCCGATCCGGGATATGGTGTAAATATAGCCACGTTACAATCATCAACTCCCCGAACAGCCATCTTCACACAGAAAGCTACAGTACTCCATATGCTTCGCCTACCCTCAAACGGGAATCCTATTATTAAGTTTATTTTGACCGTGTGACCGATCTTTACAGCTTGACGCACACTATGGGACAGATTCCCAATCTTGAGCCGTTTTTTGACTGCATCCAGAGTGTCCTGACTAGCACTTTCAGGGGCATACACCAAAAACTTACATCCACTGTCATAAATAGCAGTGAGGGTCTCCTCGTCAAGGGCTTCCGATCGAGTTCCCGATGGCAACTGCCAATTTATATCCAAACCCCGACTATTCAACTCTTGACAAAATCGAAGAATCCAATCCTTCTTTACGATAGCCGTCAAATCGAAGAAATCTATGCTTTGGGCTTGATACCGATCTATGAGAAACTCTATTTCGTCTACCACAGCACTGACATCTCTCATTTGATACCGGGTCGTCCACATGAATGGGTTTGAGCAAAATGTGCACTGATAAGGACAGCCTCTGGTGGCCAGTATGGGCATATTTCTACCATGTCCAATACCCATGCTCCAGTTAGGAATAAAGTAATTCTCTATATCGATCAAATGCCATGCAGGGTAAGGCAAATTATCAATGTCTTCTATCCGCCGACTAAGCGTTCCACCAATGAATTGACCACCTTCATCCAGATACGATACGCCTGATGGTGTCACATCAGATTGGGCATAATAAACATGATGAACCAGTTCGAGTAAGGTCAATTCACCCTCGCCAGAAACAACATAATCAATATGCGGACATGACTTCATCAAATGTTCGGACATAGCCGTAGAATGCTCACCCCCTGCAACTATGGTCATCTGTGGAAAGGCAGACTTAATATCTTCTATCAGTCTTCGATGTAATGGCCACTCCTGAGAAAACATTAGGGAAACCCCTAAAACCTCAGTCTCTGGATCAATCTTTGAGATAATTTCCTCGCCCGAGAGTCCTTGCATTTTATATCGACCATCCGGCGACTTCGACATGCGATCTATGGCATCTCCCTGAGCATCTATTATGCCCACCGGATAACCAGCCAACTCGAGCAAAGCCGCTAGATATGCGGGCCCCATGGGGGGCGTAACCACCGCGCTATACGTGTTTTTCGAATACACCCCAAAAGGGCGAAGCAATTGAATCTTTCTGTGTTCGTGCGGCTTTGCCTTAAACGAATCCAAGGCATCCTGGATTTTCATTGGATTGGTGGGTTGAATAGTTCTAATTTGCCGCTGATTCTTTTTTCTTTTTAATGGCAGTGCTACAGACAAACTAAAGACCCACTATTTCGCGAATGCAAGACGTTTCAAACACATTTCATAAGTATATAGGCAACAGGAAACTACGATTACAAGGAACTCGAACAAACCTTTTTGCCGCCCTATCCTAATTCCGCTGCAATATCAGCTACTGCATCTATCACCTGTTGTTGCTCATCAATTGTGACACCTGGAAATAACGGTAGCGATATCGTTGAGGATCCTATCGCTTCAGCATTAGGATATTGACCCTCTAAACACCCGTAGCTACTTTTATAATGCGACATCAGATGGATGGGACGAAAATTTACAGCCACGCCTATTCCACGCTCCTGTAATCCGTGCAAGAAGGCATCGCGAACATCCGGATCTACTCGGATCGTAAATAGATGCGCCGCATGACGCACATTATCTATACGACGCATTAAAGCGATCCCTTTTACTTTGGCAAAGGCTTCATCATAAAAGTTGTATGCATTAATGCGAAGACGATGTAACTGTGCGATACGTTCTAATTGGCCTATAGCCAAGGCCGCCTGAATATTATTCATGTTCGCTTTCCAGCCCGCATTCACCACGTCATAGTGCCTGTATAATCCTGTATAACGATCGGCTGCATCAGCACTCATCCCATGCAATCTGAGCGTCCTTAACCGATCCGCCAAGCTTTCATCATTAGTTACCACAGCCCCTCCCTCTCCAGACGTTATATTTTTGGTAGCATAAAAACTCAGGCAGGCCGCATTAGAATGACTGCCCAATCCATACTCATTCCGTCGAGCTTCTAGCCCATGCGCCGCATCTTCAATCACATGTAAGTTGTATTTGCCAGCTATTTGACATATAGCTTCCATATCACACATTTGACCATACAAATGAACCGGAATAATGGCCTTTGTCCGCTCCGTTACTACCGCTTCGACGAGTTCAGGTATTAGATTTCCCGTTTCTGAATCGACATCTGCAAATACTGGGCGAGCCCCGACATGAGAGACAACGTTGGCTGTGGCAACAAAACTCATAGGAGTAGTTATTACCTCGTCCCCAGGCCCAACACCCATTGCAATCAGACAAAGATGCATAGCTGATGTACAGCTCATAGTACCCACTGCAAATCCAGTATCCGTATAATCAGCTAATTTTGATTCAAATTCCGCAGTCACTTGCCCAGTGGTTAGAAAGTTTGTTCTCAGCACTGAGGAAACTCGTTCAATATCAGATTCATCGACTGCTGATCTGAAAAATGGTACCTTATTCAACTGGCTCCCAATTCCATCGTCCGAGCGGATATCATCTTAGAGTCATCAAACATTAACTTAAACCACCTGCGGTGCGCCAAAATAAGAGCTAAAAACTATGACTGGCCACCTAGCAGAAGGGACTAGGCAGAGCATAATTTGTTTCGTATACCTATTATTAGTCGCCTAATTAGATATACCGGCGAGGTCGAATTCCTAGAAGCAGACGCTACTACGGAGAACTTCAACCTTGAGGTATATAAATGGATGATGGGTTGGTTAAACATGGACTTAACCGGAAAACGCATACTAGACGCCGGATGCTGGAACGCACCATTTGAACACTATCTAAAGGAAAACGATATCAACACATCTTGGATAGGATTGGATCTTAATCAAGCAGCACTCAAATCAATTACGACTAGGAGCCCCAAAACTCCGGTTGTTATCGGGGACCTGACAAAAGAATTACCATTTGCCCAGAAGTCCTTCGACGTCATAGTGTATTTGCAAGCATACGAGCATTTGCCAAAGGGGAAAGATCGAGAGTCATTGAAACATTTGGCGAAATTGCTCAAGCCAAATGGCACACTGATACTATCTACTCAATTAAATAGCCCGCTAACCATACTGGACCCGGCATGGGCCTTTGGACATCGACATTATTGGCCTGGAGAGCTTCGTAAATCGGCCGAATCCGCCGACTTACATGTTGTTGACGAAGCTGCCTCTGGCGGCTTTTGGCAATACATGGATGTAATGGGGCTATATTTCGCCAAGCATATATTTAGACGCAAGTATTCCACACCAAATTGGATGAAACATTTGTGCATAAAAGAATTCACGCCGCACTCAAAACTGACATCGACTATGTATTGGCTCAGATGTCAGAAGAAGACCACAGTCGATGCTAAATGAAGATTCAGTGGCACATCGCAATGGGGAGCATGGCTGCCGGCTTGTGGTACTACAGAACGCAGAAGCACAGCGGATTACCAACATTTCTCATAGCCAACACACTTATAGATGTGGATCATTTCCCAGCCTATGCCATGAGAGAAGGGATATTCAACCCCAAGCATTTCCTGGAATTGGGCTCTACTGGGCGGATATTGTCAGGAAGCAAAGAAGGACTCACAATCAACCAAATAGGTTACATCCCGAGACCGTTTCACAGTATTGCATTCATATTGATCTTGACTGTAGCAGCTATGCTTATAAGACAATTACGGCCTATTGCTGCGGCTGTGTGGTTTCATAGAATATGTGATCTAATAGACGAAACTGTATTGCGAAGTTGGCAACATTCAGTACAGCGCACGGCAGACAGCGCTCACAGTAGCCGAGACTTGGAGTTATAAAGCTGATAATACTCGGACTAACATCACCAGTCTCGTGGAACAATGCCGCAGCTGTGGTAAAAAATGGCGAGTTGGTATCAGCAGCGGAGGAAGAGCGATTCAACAGAATAAAGCAGTCCCCTAGAATACCTCCTGTCAAATCAGCAGATTATTGTCTCAAGGCAGCTGGTGTTACAGCTGATGAGGTCGATTACGTAGCTTTCGGATTCGATGGGCCCAGCAAATACCTTATAAAGACCGCGTTTGCCCACATAAAAGCAGGGGAATATCGGCACTTGCTGCACAGCTTCCCAGGGGCCATCGAATACGCCATCCAATTGTACAAACTACGTTCTGAATTAATTGAATCACATCCTGCATTGGCCTCTAAGCCGTGGGTGTTTGTACCTCATCACCTGTGCCATGCGGCAAGTTCATATCGCGTGTCGGGGTTCAAAGAAGCCATCATTTTGACGGTAGATGGCAACGGTGAAAATGACAGCGGAATAACCGCAATAGGTAGAGGGCCTAACATTGATGTGGTAAACCGCAGATCAATAGCTCAGTCTCTCGGAGCCTATTACGGGAACGTTACTCAAGCACTTGGATTTAGAAGGCATGTTGACGAGGGCAAAGTTATGGGTTTGGCCCCATACGGGACTGACAGATTCGGATTCTCAGGTCTCAACATATCAGATGAGGCCTATAAGTTCGCACGAGGATACAACTACAAACATTTCTGGAACGAAACCACTGTGCGACGCAAACAGGGACAATCGATCACATCGGACCATCAAGATTTTGCAGCAAGCGCACAAGCAAGACTTCAAGAGGCTGGAGTAGCCCTGGCCCGGGGAGCATATTCGCGTACCGGATTAAGAAAGATATGCCTTAGCGGGGGAGTTGCACTCAATTGTGATATGAATGCCAAAATAATGGAGCTTGATTTTATAGACGAACTATACGCGCAACCCGCTTCCCACGATGCAGGAACTGCGATAGGTGCAGCGTTCGAATTATCAGCTCGCATGGGGGATGAATCAGGTTTTGTAATGTCCCACGCCTATTGGGGTCCTGAATATGATTCGAACGAAATAGGAGCCTTTCTTAAAGAATCCGGAGTGATTTTTTCTCAGCGCCAAGACATAGCAAAAGATACTGCAAAACTCCTTCACGAAGGAAACATCGTAGGCTGGTTTCAAGGCAGGCTAGAAATAGGTCCTCGCGCCCTAGGCAATCGAAGCATCCTAGCTAATCCATCAATCCCAGGGATGAAAGACCGCATCAACCTAAAAGTTAAGCACAGGGAAGATTGGCGACCATTTGCCCCATCTATGCTTGCTGAATCGGCAAACCAACTGGTGTTTAAATCTGAACCATCCCCGTTCATGTTGCTAACGTTTACAGTAAGACCAGAATGGCGTAATGCACTACAAGAAGCCACGCATGTTGACCACACAGTACGATCCCAAACCGTGACTAAAACAGCAAATCCACTCTACCATCAGCTGATAACTGAATTTGAGTCATTATCGGGAATCCCTGCATTGCTGAATACTTCATTCAACGACGCAGGCGAACCAATAGTTATGTCTCCTCGCGATGCCATAAGAACATTCTTCTGCACAGGACTTGACTACCTTGCAATAGGCGATTATTTGGTTTCCAAAAGGTCCCACTGAAACGCGAATACAACCCGTCATGTAATTACTGTGTCTAACATGTATATCTTTTGCGGTAGGATTAGCCCTCATCAACTAACCCTGAGCAACATATTGAGATGATATCAATCAAGGATATCTTTACCCATGCTTCTCCAATAAGTATGCATAAGCAAGAGACCTTCAATGAGAATAATTAAGCGCCTCTGGCCAACATTGGCTATTCCTACAGTTCTTATCGGAATTTGGTGGAATTTCTTAACAGCACCCGGATGGCTACATCAGCTAGACATCGACTACCCACCATACCTTGACGACTTACTTAGCGATTTTTTTCCACTTTTGGCTGCCGATGGAATTTTCGCTATTCGTCATCTACCCTTGGCTCCACCTATGACAATAGCTTTTGCGCTAGCCAGGTTAATCGACGGTGATTCGACGTCGGCCATACGCTTTATGCTGATGGGCGAAACCATGCTCGCCGCAACTACTATGACTGCCACAGTATTGATTGTTGCAGGGAACGGATATAAGTCACGTCTGCCAATCTATTTCGCAGCTATTATTGCTGGATTGTTCTACAGTCTTAACCCTTGGTTCATAGCCCGTGTTGAGCATGTAGGTTTGCTATTCGGATACTCTCTGGCACCGATACTGATCGCTCTATTGACCATCTGGTATCGGACAAATCAAATCCGATTTGCGATAGCAACCGGAGCAGTCTTGGCAGTCATGGCGACAAGCGTACATTACATGGTAGCTGGCTGGTTCATAATTAGCTTCATCGCAATTATCCATGTGCTTGCACACAGAAATAAAGCAGCATTAAAACGCGTCTTGATGGCTTATGCCGCAGGCTTGGCAACCATGGTTACCCTGTTAGCTTATATTATCGTGCCAGGGGTAGTATCCCTATTGCACTTAAACACTCTTCCGTCAGAATTAGCTACACCGCAAAACTCTTTTGTAACTACCGTGAATCATTACCTGGCACTAGATGCAATTACTTTGACCAGCAACGCCAACTGGTCTCATCATATGCGCCCTCCCGGTATAGAAGGATGGGCATGGACGGCAATAAGCCTATTGCCTTTAGGTGCATTATTATTTGGCCTTTTGAACCTCAGAAACACCCGCTTCATAGGCATTAGCTTGCTTTCAATAGCTCTGACCACTGCGCTTTTAATACAAATAGGCGGATCAGACCCGCTTGGCAGGCCATTAGTTTGGGTAACTGATCACCTGCCAGGAGGACGATTACTGAGAGAACCAGACAAATTCACAGGCCTAATCAGCTTGGCTTGGTCTTGGGGAATTGGCACTGGCTTAATCTCTATATGGACAACTGCTACCAAGTCTACTTATCGCACCAATGTAAGGAGACTATCTGTTAGCACTATATTCATACTAGTGCTCGCAAACATTTCCTATACACCCATAAATAACTTCATATGGAACGGAGATAACAATGGGCAAAGCTGGCTGCCAACCCAATTCCCAAGTGGATACGAAATAGCCTTGGATCACATCAGATCTTCTGGAACAACTGATAAAGTGGGGGTCTTTGAGGTGGCCAATCGCCAAGTTGATTGGGACGCTAGCAGGACTTTAAAGCACCCTCTGGCCAGAGGCACCGGTGCGACCAATTTAGTTACTCAACGTAATGGCAATGGCCATCGCATACTGTCAGCGCTCGGACTAGCAGAAGGCTCTCAGTTAAGACCGTTGCTTCATAATCTGGGAGCAACTAAGTTAGTTGTAGCTAGTGACACAGCGGCCGGAAAAGAGATCAAGTCTAAGATAGAGTCCGTCTCTTTGTTGGAAATAGAAACCGATGTAGCTAGTGTCTACAGCATCAATAAAGCAGAAAAACAACCGGTAAAAGCATTTTCTCAATGGATTGCTGTAGCAGGTCTATCGGGAGGACAAGCAGATAGTGCATCGGTACTACTAGATGGACCAGACCGACCTTGCACTCAAGAACTCGATATTGTCCCTTCCATGACCAACCAGATCCATCCCTACGACCTTACATGTAACAAGGATGTCGTAATTCAACCAGTTTCCAAAACCGCAGCAAAGCTAGCAGGATGGGATCAGAGTGGAGGCGACATACCAGGGTACAGCAGATGGATTGACACATTAGAGCGAGAAAATTTATCTTTATTTGAATTCGACTATGGTGTCGGTATGAGCTGGGCCAAACATTCATCTCGTAATCCGCTTGCATTAAATCTGGACGTTAAAGAGGCCGGAACCATATTCGTTCGAGCATTAGTGGGAAGAGGATCCTCTCCACTGCTGATAACACTAAATAATGCTCCCGTTTATTCAGGCGACAGAATCGATTCCAGACTAATGTTAAAGTGGATCGAGTTGGGACCTGCAGCAGCTCACAACAAGCTTTTAATCGAACCAACAACAGCAGACAATATAGCTGCGATCAACGCTATAGGGTTTCTACCCAAATCACACAATCAACCCCGTCAGCAAGCCACTATTTTCAAACCTCCTACCGTCAGCATAGAAGAACGGTCAGTCACATCTGATCGCATAACAGTAAGAGGGGCAAAAGGCCCTTTCATAATAGAAATAGACAGACCGTACCACCGACTTTGGCAAGCCACATATCCCGGAGGGACAGCCAATCCAATACCTATGGCGTATGGCAAAACAGGGTACGTAATACCCACAATAGGCGACTATCAGATAATGACGATATTCAGACCTCAGCAACCATTCTTTGCTGGCATCATTATTACAATCGTTGGATCGATAACGACACTCTTATACTTGGCTTTGGCCATGAGCAATAGGGACAAAAAGCGACATTGATGAACTGCCTCCCAACACAACACAGACCTATTAAATGCCTTGGATTCAAACCCATCATCTTCGGCACAGTCGCACGAACTCCGGTGTTGCCCTTTGCCAAGAAAAAGCTAGCGAAGCAGCCACATAAAAAGACCTGGGATCAGTCGTAGCATCCACGATCATCTCGAAGTGCTCTGGCTCGGGCGACAGAAACTATCGAGGTGCCCCACGGAATGTCCATTTTATTGACCAACATCATTTCTGTCGCAAATACTGCATAGAGAAATGAATTCAACCAACCTGGAGTAAGTCTATTCTCAGAGCGAGGAGGGATACCCGTTTTGTTTAAAATCTTCCTGACCAACAATATAGGGATGCTCAAAATCATGTTTATGCAAGTGCATCGAATAAGATCATGGCCAGATGCCTGCAATGATCGCTTCAGTTGAGCAGGTGAATATCGTCTGAAGTGGCCGGAGACATCATCTTGCCAACCCCATAAAACATCATATGCAGGAACAGTTACCAATAATGTGCCCCCCGGCATCAACACCCTGTGTATTTCCTCCAGAGCTGACGCATCATCCTGAAGGTGCTCAAGCACATCTAACGCCGCCACTACGGCAAAACTATCAGAGCTAAATGGCAAGCTATTAGCACTCCCCATCGTGGGCAGATAGCCCTCATCTGCACATACTTTGACTGAATCAAAATCAGAATCTAATGCTACTATCGTTCGTCCAAACTTGGCGATAAGCGCCCGGTTTGTCGAAGGCCCGGAGCCTAAATCCAATATAGGGCCTTGGGGAGCCCCTTGTATGTGTTGGCGGGCAATTTTGTATAAAATCTCACGGCGCGCACGATACCACCAATGTCGATCGCGTATAGAATGCAATTCGTTTGATAAGCCCGGCTGCAACGGAATGTTCTCCGGTATATTGTTTAAATCATGAGCTAGCAGGTTACCCTAGAGCTGCGATAATTGCTCATCCATAAGTTCTATTAGAGGATTTCAACAATGAACAACACTTCGCCAGAGTTGTCTGTAGTCATCCCAATATATAACGAAGCTGGGACGATAGAGTCGCTGGCTAACGAACTGAACACTTCTTTAGCGGATTTACGATTCGAATTAATTTTTGTCGATGATGGATCTAAAGATGAGTCGTCGAGTTTACTAAAGCAGTTGGCGGACAAATCAAAGCACGTGACTGTGATTAAGCTCGCCAATAATTTCGGTCAGTCTACAGCTCTGGCAGCTGGATTTAGAGAGGCGTCAGCTCCACTCATCGCTACCATAGACGGCGATGGTCAAAATGACCCTCGAGATTTACCGAAATTAATCGCTAAACTCGGCAATGAGTACGATGTGGTGAGTGGATGGAGACAAGCTCGCACAGGATCTCTTGTTACACGTCGCATTCCGTCCTTAATCGCCAACTGGTTGATAGACCGAGTGATGGGTGGACAAGTGCACGACAACGGATGTGGGCTCAAGCTATACCGAAAACCCATTATTGACCGCATAAAACTGCACGGAGAAGGGCATCGATTGATCTTAGTTCAAGCAGCTCTCATGGGTGCGCGCATCGGAGAAGTTGCAGTGTCAGACAGAATAAGGACTTATGGGAAATCAAACTACGGGATTTCACGGATATATAAAGTACTGCTAGACCTTTTAGCTTTAAAGTTCCTTAGCGCCTACGGATATAAACCCATACGTATCTTCGGAGGGATTGGTTCCTTAATGCTGCTATCTTCAGTCGGATTGGCAATAGGCCTTCTAGTCTGGCGATTTTCAGGAGGAGGTTATATCGTACAAACCCCATTGGCCCCACTAGCAGGATTCTTATTTATCTCAGGTCTATTGCTAGTCCTCCTCGGACTATTGGCCGAACTTATAGTCCGTGTTTACCAGGAAGTGCTAGATAGACCGGATTACATAATCCAACGCCGAATACCTCCACGGAAAGACATTAATAAGTAGCACAACCCACTTCCCATCACTGTTACAGAAGACACTATGATCGCAATTCTGTACCACCCGGCCAACCCATACTCCAGAACAGCAACGTCTCCGAGCAACGTATCCATTAAATAAGCCGATGAATAATCATCAGCAATATTGGGCTGAATTGCTGCCCCTTTTGAGCCCTTTAAACCCCATCTGCCGTGATGGCTTTCATTGAAAATAAGAGTCGCAGGCTTAGCTGATTGTATTTCCATGCGATATCGAGAAGGACTTCTTTGTATTAACTTCACTTCCCCGGAAGAATGTATCGTACTTAGCTGTCCGAGACCAAAAGCTAAATAGTAATCCTCAGTGTATTGCTGACTAACACTAACCTTGGACATAGGAGACAGCAATACCGTCCCCATATACTGCCCTGCTATCTCATCATTAGCCTCCAGAACTATGGTCGAGTCGTCAATTTGCAGATAAAGCACATTAGGTAAGCCTTGAGGCCAATACTTAGACGCCGTTGGGCCAATGTTTACAATCAATGGATATTCACCATGCACCGGTGCAGGAACTTTCCAACTATAAGCGGTGGTAAACAATTGCGGATCCTGAAGAACGGCAAAAGCCACGTCTTCTCCCTCAATACGATCAGAGGCAAATGGGGTATAGAAAGACAGCGTGTTTGAACCAGGTTCCAGACGCATCCCGTCTACAGACACTGCAGTAACCACATCAGCTTTCACGTCATCATGATGCACATATTGCCCATTTACAAAATAGTAGAAAGTGCGGTCTCTGCTAGGG
>Ga0310344_10002157_pt1 | contig 14838 bp, 9 predicted proteins | sample HC15DNA20200_MG_FD_203801 | JGI IMG/M metagenome (GOLD analysis project Ga0310344, IMG submission 203801) | Marine microbial communities from station ALOHA, North Pacific Subtropical Gyre - HC15-DNA-20-200_MG | ecosystem: Environmental > Aquatic > Marine > Oceanic | place: Pacific Ocean: North... | reverse complement strand
GCGCTGGCCGTCACCAACTGGGAAACCGTGACGACCGGGTTCGGCATCCTGACAATCGTCTCGTCGGTTGTCTTTCTGATCGTGCTGCGACGATTGAATATCGGAGGCGTCCCGGAGACAAGCAACGACGAGACCACCCCGGATGATGACCGCCCCCGAGGGATTCACGACCGCCGCCGCTTCATCGTGCTCTCGATCATTGCCGTCTTCGACACGATCACCCGCTACGGACTGCTGACGTTGCTGCCGTTCCTGTTGATCGAACAGGGCCGCTCGCCTTCCGCCGTTGGGTTGGCGCTGGGTCTGCTGTTCGGGGGTGGTGCGGCCGGCAAGTTCCTCTGCGGTGTCAGTGCCCAGCGGCTGGGGGTTCTGCCGACCGTGTGGATCACCGAGATCGTCACCGGATGCGGCATCCTGGCCCTGCTGGTCATCCCCGACCAACTGACACTGGTGCTGCTGCCGATCATCGGAGCCGCCCTCAACGGCACCTCGTCGGTGCTCTACGGTAGCGTCGCTGATTATGTCGCTCCCGAACAACAGTCCCGGGCATTCGGCATCTTCTACACGGTCGTGATCGCCTCGGGAGCCGCCTCGCCGGTCGCCTGCGGTGTTCTCTCAGATCTCGTTTCCCTGGAGGTTGCACTGGTCTCGGTCGCCCTGGTCGCCCTACTGGCCATCCCGATGTCGCTGCAACTGAAACCGTCCACAACCGTGTTGAAAACCTCCGAGGATCCCGAGTAGAACTCGTTGAAGCAGAAGTTCTATACTGAGTGATGACGATCTGAGTCACAGGTGGCTCAACCCCAGGAGATTCGCTGATGTTGAAAATGCTGGGCACTCCCCGTCGCTGCTGCGATGGGATCACTCGACGTGAGACCCTGGCTGCCGGTGCGCTGACCACCCTGGGTGGCGGGTTCTCTTTGCCGGGACTGATGGCTGCCGAAGAGGCCACAGACGCGCCGCTGGCCGGAAGTGGCAAGGCCAAGAACGTGATCCTGCTGTACCTGCTGGGGGGAGCTCCCACGCAGGACATGTACGATCTGAAACCGGGGGCCCCGGAGAACATCCGAGGTCCGTTTCAGCCGATTGCAACCAGCGCGCCGGGAGTCGAGATCTCCGAAATGATGCCGCTGTCAGCCAAGTGGATGCACCGCTCGGCCATCGTCCGCTCAGTCGGCCACGATTCCGGTTGCCACAACACGCTGCCCAGCTACACCGGCTACGAGCGGAAGCTGCCCAATATCTCGATCACCGAGGACTTCTATCCGCCGAGCATGGGATCGGTCTGCGAGTACCTGAACCCCGAACCCGCTTCACCCGACTACATCTACATGCCCTGTTACCTGGGCTGGGGTCAGTCGATCCGGCGGCCGGGCCCTTACGGCGGGTTCCTGGGCAAGCGATACGATCCGCTTTACACCGTCTGCTCACCCAGCGTCGACAATCCCCCCGACAAGCCGTATCACTCGCAGGTCCTCCGTGGCGAGCCGAAGATTCCCAACAGCCGATTGACCGACGGCATGACCGTCGATCGCCTCAATCTCCGCAAGAATCTTCTCGACCAACTCGACGACCAGCGTCGCCGGGTCGGGCGGTCCCCGGCGACCGTCTCGTTCGGCAAGCAGAGCGAACGGGCCTGGAGCATCCTCACCACGTCGGCCGTCCGCGACGCGTTTGATCTCGAACAGGTCGACCCCGATCTCCGCGACAAGTACGGTCGCACGCTGTTTGGGTCGAGTGCCCTGGTGGCACGACGACTGGTCGAAAGCGGCGTGCGGTTCGTCAACGTGACCTGGGACTGCTACTACGAACGGCTGAAGCTGCAGTACGAGTGCTGGGACACTCACAAACGAAACGAGGGAATCCTCCGCGGCTACAACCTGCCCGTTCTCGACGCTACCTACAACGCCCTGATGGAAGATCTCGAACAAAGCGGTCTGCTCGACGAAACGCTGGTGCTGGTGATGAGCGATTTTGGCCGCACCCCCAAGCACAACAAGGACGCCGGTCGCGACCACTGGACCTACTGTTACTCGGTGCTCTTCAGCGGTGCCGGAATCCGTGGCGGAACCGTCCACGGCGCCTCCGACGACCAGGCGGCCTACATCGCTGCCGACCCGGTCAATACCGGCGATGTCTGCGCATCGATCTACCACTGCCTGGGAATCAACCCCTCGATGCGCGTGCCCGACCAACTGGGCCGACCGGTCGAGATCGCCCACGGTGGCCGACCGATCCAGCCGATCCTGGCCTGAGGCCGAGCCAGAATCACCCCTGGCCGACTACTCCAGCAGTTCGGCGATCAGCTTTGACGCCCGGGTCTCCCACGTTTTCTGCCATTCGGGTCCCAGCAGACACTCGCTGTCCTCCTGGGCCGCCCCCGCACTCTTCATCTGCTCGGCAGTCGGGCAGTAGTAGATGTACCCATTGGTGTAGGCCGCGACGAATGTGTGCTTGTGCTTGGATGCCTTCTTGATGTTCAGGCCCACCTGGCAGACCACCTCGCCGGGAAACGTCACCATCACGAAATCCCCGACCCGCAACCCCATCACCTCGACATCGATCGTCCGCTTGCCGGCTTTCACGTTGTTGGCCTGGTGCTTCCGCAGCAGCCTCAGGTTGGTCTCGATCCTCGTGATGTCCTCCATCGCCATCACGTTGCTGACGTAGGCCCGCATCCGGGCCCGATTCGCCTGGTCGAGCCGGGCGAAATCACTGCGTCCGATGGCCTTCTCGTTGAGATAGCTCAACGAATTGGTCGACGGAAATTTCGGGGACAGGCTGTACTTGCTGTTGAGCTTGAGGAATGTATCGAAGTTCAGGTACGTCGATCGCAGGGACGTGACCAGCCGCCGCTGCTCGGCTTCCAGGCCGGCAATCCGCTCGGCGTGGTCAGCCCGAGGCAGTGTCAGCACCTGGTTGAGCCGTTTCAGCGACCCCGCATCCTTGGCCGCGATCTTTCCGAGGGCCCGCACCACGCTGATCCCCAGACGGTTTCCCTGGGGCTCGGCGTCCCTGGGGCTGTAAAGGTCCTTGTAGAAAGCCGGGTTGATGTCCCCCCCGCACCCCTGAACAAAAAACGCCATCGCGCCGTGCCCCAACGCGTCCTCGATCACCTGAGACGAGAACCCGGTGATGTCGGCCGTGTCGCCTCCACTGGAGTCACCCATGATCGGGTGCATCGCGAAGTTGTAGACCACCGCCAAAGGTCGCCCGTCAGCCCGATCGAGTCTCAAGATACCGATTTCCGGATCGATCGGTCCCGCACCAACCACGTCAGCATCGGCGGGAAGTGCGTAGGCCCGTCGCACGTCCAGTTCCCGACCGTCCTTGAGTTTCAGTCGCCGATTCTCCTGGATCCGATCCTCGTGCCCGGTCCCCACGCCAATTCGCACCGGAACCAGCCCGGCGGCCGCCATCTTGACGGCCTGTGCGGTTCGATCGAGCACATCGTCACAAGGAATCCCGTGGCAGTGGCTGCAGTTGACGATCAGCGACCCGGGATCGAGCCCGATCTCTTTCTTCAATTTCGCCCGCAGGGCCGGCAGGAACTCCTTCTTGATCTTTCCAATCTCGGCAATCGCCACCACGTCCAGCGTGACAATCACGGCCGTGGTCCCGTTCCCCTGGATCATCAGGGCCCGGGCATACATCGGAATCACCGGGGCCTTTCGATGGGTGATGTCCATGCGGCCGACCCCGGCCTTCAGGACCTGTGCCGCTGCCGATCCCGGTATCGCCAGGCAGACCAGGCTGGCCAGCATCAGCGTCGACAAAACGGAGGTGGGAAGCAAAGAGCGTCTTGAAGAGAAAGAGGTCATCAGGTGTCCACTCCGATTCTGAGTCCTGGTGTCATCCGATCCGGTCGATCACTCGGCGGCGTGACATTGTATCAATCGATGTGACAGAATCTCCCATCACGACGATTCGTTTCCCGGAACCGGACTCCTGTCATGACCGATCCCCTGCATGTCGTCCCTCCCCGACCCGAATTCGAGGTGATTGTCGAGCGCAACGTTCCGGTGACAGTGCGGGACGGAGTGACACTGGCCACTGACATCTTCCACCCCGCCAGGGACGGGCAGCCGGTCACCGAACCATCTCCTGTCCTGTTGCTGCGAACCCCGTACAACAAGGACGAAGTCGAGGCGACGATGGGCTACAACCGCTGGTTCGCCCAGCGGGGCTATGTCTGCGTGATCCAGGACTGCCGCGGCTGCTACGAATCCGGCGGAGACGTCAATTTCCTGTTCCCCGAGGCCGAGGACGGATTCGACACGCTCGAGTGGATCGACCAGCAGCCGTGGTCCAATGGCCGGGTCGGGACCTGGGGCACATCGTGGATGGGCTGGACACAGACAGCGATGGCCGCGCTGGGGCCGAAGAACCTGGTGGCAATGGTCCCGAACATGAGTGGGGCCGATGCTCACCAGTGCACTGTCCGGCATGGGGGGGCGATGGAACTGCGGTTCATCGCCTGGGCTTTCTGGCACTCGGCCACCAACACCCAATCCCGTCTGAAGCAGGACCCGTGGATCGACCCGGCCCTGAATCTGGGCGCCGCGGCCTTTCACGAGTGGCTGACCCGCATGCCGATCCGCGAGGGCCAGACTCAACTGGCGCTGGTACCGGCCTACGAGAAATGGGCCCTGGAGATCCTGACACACTCCGACCGGGACGAATACTGGAAACACCCCAGCGTCTGCCCCCGCGAGCACTGGGACAACTTCCCCGACGCAGCCACGTTGATCGTCGGCGGATGGTACGACTCCTACACCCGTGCCACTTTCGACAACTACATCGGACTGTCCGAACGGGGGCGGCGCGTCCGACTGCTGGTCGGCCCCTGGACCCATGGCTCGGTCAAGCCGGAACTGACCTACGCCGGAGATGTCGATTTCGGTCCAGACGCCGCACTCGACAGTTTCCGTGCCGTACATTTCGACTGGTTCGAACGCTATGTTCGGCAAGACGGCAGCGAACCGAGCGACGGAGAGGCTCCGGTCAAGATCTTCATCATGGGCGGTGGCTCCGGCGAACGCTCGATCGGGGGACGGCTTCAGCACGGGGGGCGGTGGCGCGACGAACAGGAATGGCCACTGGCCCGGACACAGTTCACCCCGTACTACCTGCACGCCGATGGCCGACTCTCGGCCGACGCGGCCGATGAGCCCGATTCCTCAACAACCTACCGGTTCGATCCCTCCAACCCGGTTCCTTCCAACGGCGGCAACATCTCGTCGCTGGCCGAACTGGGTCCGTTGCCCAGCGGCATCGCCGACTCGGCCTCGGCGTCCCGAGACAGTCGCGTCCGCCAGATCCTCGAACCCGGCGGATTCGACCAGGTCGAACACGAGGGCCTTCACGGCTGTTCCCCGCCTTTCCTTCCACTGGGTTCCCGACCCGACGTTCTGGTCTTTCAGACCGACCCACTCGAGCACGATCTCGAAGTGACCGGACCGATCGAGGTCAAGCTCTGGGTCAAGTCGTCGGCCGTCGACACCGACTTCACGGCCAAGCTGATTGACGTTTACCCGCCCAGCCGCTGGTATCCCCGAGGATACGCCCTGAATCTCAGCGATTCGATCATGCGACTGAGGTACCGCAAGGGCCCTGAAGCAGAGAATTTCCTGCCCCCCGGCGAGATCGACCAGGTGACGATCACGCTCTATCCGACCAGCAACCTGTTCGCCCGCGGACATCGCCTGCGACTGGATATTTCCAGCAGCAACTTCCCACGGTTCGACGTCAATCCGAACACCGGAGAACCGATCGGTCGCGACCGGCTCCGCGCGGCCGCCGACAACACGGTGTTTCACGACTCCGAACGCAGTTCCCAGATCATCCTGCCAATCATCCCTTCCGGAAATTAGCGGCCGACGGCCAGCCTCTCGACCCCGTCAGGCCACCGGCGATCTCGGATGGGTCGCCCTTCAAGTCGTCGGGGATCGATCACCACGTGGCGGACCCGCTGTCGTCGCCACGTGTAGGTGACGTGCACTCTGCCGGCCCGATCCTGGATCACAGCCGGGTACGAGTACTCCCCCTTGTCGCGTTCGAGCAGCAGCGAAGCGTTCCAGTCGCGCCCGTTACTGCTGGTGGCGATGTTGAGCATGTTCCGACCGCTGGGGAAAGGACCGCGGCGATTGGTGTGGTTGTAGACGAGCAGTTGCCGGCCATCACGCAGCGTCAACGCATCGGTGCCCGCGTTGGGATTGGGCAAACCGGTCGGTTCGAACCGGCTCCACGTCCTCCCTTTGTCTTCACTCCAACTCTGCCACACGTCGCCCTGGCCATCACGATTGCGACAGAGCATCTGCCAGCGGCGGCCCTTGGCGTGAATCAGCAAACTGGGCTGGATCGCCCCAATCTTCTTGCCATCACAGAAGGGACCCAGCGTCTTCCACGTCCGTCCGGCGTCGCGGGTGACTTCCAGGTGCACCCGCCAACCGTCGTGCTCGGAACTCGACCCGCACCAGATCGCTCCGTCGGCCAACTGGATCGGCTTGTTCTTGACCGGACCGATGCCCTTTTTCGGCAACCGTCGACGGTTTTTCCAAGTGCGTCCGGAATCGTCCGAGATCATCCACTCGCCCCACCAGGCCCGGGGGCTGGGCCCGACCTTGAAGAACAGCATCAGCGGACCGGTTCGTGGCTGGAACAGCACCGGATTCCAACAGGGAAATCGCTCGGTCTTCGACTGCACTCCATCAGCCACCTTCACCGGGTCGGTCCATCCGTCACGGCCGCGACGGGAGACCCAGATCGAGACGTCCTTGCGGCCTTCGCGTGTGCCTCCAAACCAGGCCGTAACCAGTGTGCCGTCAGTCGCTTCGGCAATCGTCGAAGCATGACATTGTTCGAACGCGGCCTTCCTGTAGACGAACTCGTGCGCCACGACGGGATCGGCCGAACGGCAAACACCGCCCGACACGAGGCAGCAGACAGTCAAAATCACGAACAGGCGGGACATGCGGTGAACCTGGCAGACACGAGGTGCACGCCATCATCGCAAACCGAGCCTCAAGCCGCTATTCGTCTCGACTGTATTCGATGCGGTACTCGGTCACGTCGGTCGTCGTCGACGTGCTGCGGCGTTGGCCGGTATCAAGCGTCACCAACCCCTCGGCCAGTTGAACGGTCTGGCCGTCGGTGTCTTCGCCCGAGGTGGTCGTCTTGCCGACCACTTCCTCAACTTCACGGTCAATCTGGTAACCTGCCGGGAAGTGCTGTTTCATCAGCTTCTCGGCATTATCACGGTGCTTCCAGGGCCAGATGTTCGTATTGGCCGGTATTGCCACGATGCCTCGGTCACTTTCACGAAGGACATACCGGGCCGACTGGCAACCCGAAAGGCCGACGACAGTCACAACCAAAGCCAACGACAGCACAACCGGCCCGCGGTTCATCTCGGTCCTCGCTCTAAGCTGATTGCCGATGGTCGACACCGGCGAGGCGGACTTGTAATGATGCTACGGTTGAGTGGTCAAGACGAGAAAAGGCTGATTCGATGAAGATGTTCCCTCTCCTGTTTCGCCGACCGGCCTGCACCTTGGCCTGTGTCTCGCTGGTTCTCTGGTTCGGTGCGATGCGGGGATCCGCGGCCGAATTGACCATCGGGCTCAAGGTCACCTCGAAACTGACATTCCCGCACACGCCGATCTCGGTGACGATCGACTTTGCCGAGCAGATCCGCCGGGGCAGCCACGGCGGGATCCTTGATGCCAATTCGATCCGTGTCATCAATCGGGCCACCGGCCGGATGGTGCCGTCGGCGCGTACCGAGGACTTTGCCTATTCGGACCGAGGTCGCATTGAGTGGGTGATCGCCGATCCCAGGCATACGGCGTGGAGTATCCGGTTCCGCACCACCGACACCCGCACCCGACTGCGTCCGCAAGGCCATGTCCCGGCCATCGGCGTGGGGGACCTGCTGCGATACAACGCCGGACCTCGTCGCCCGATCACGGCCTTCTTCCAGGCGGAACTGCACGACCTGACCGGCGACGGGCGTCCGGACCTGGTGGGCAGTTGGAACTACGCCTACCGCGACGGTGATCCCTGGGCCTCGCCGATCCTCTACCCCTCGATCGACCCCGCACAACCCACCCAGTTCGGCAACCTTCAGCGTCTGAGATACTTCGAGCCGAAGTCTCCCGAGTCCATCCTGGACATGGATTCCGCCTACAGTTCGGTCGACTGTGTCGACTTCAACGCCGACGGCCAACTTGACCTGCTCTACCTCAACGCCTCCACGAGGAAGGCCCGGATCCTGCTGGGAACATCCCGTCGGCAGCCGGGCGGTGCCCCGATCTTTGCCGGCGACCTCTCGCTGTCGGCACCGCGCACCTTCACCTGCCAGGCCGCCGACCTCGACGGCGACGGCGACCTGGACCTCGTCTTCGGTCGCCAGTGGATGAAGAACGTCTCCCCCACCGGCTGGCCTCTGAAGCTGGACCCTCCGGTCTCGCACGGACTCCAAGAAAACTGCACCTTCGCCGATCTCGATCACGACGGACGACTGGATGCCCTCCAACGCACCTCCTCCACCGAAGACCTGGCGGGTGGCCGGCTGGTCTGGCGGCGACGCCTGGGAGCCGACGGACTCAAGTTCGCCGACCCCGTGCCAGTCGACGGGGTGACCGAATCGGACGTCACGATGGCCTCCGTCTCACAGGTCAACGGCCGGACCGCACTAGTCATCCAGCACAATGCCTTCCAGCACCTGGCCATCTACCGACAGGCCAAACCGCGAACCAAAGATGACGGTCGGTCCCCCGCGTCACCTCGCTTCGAACGCGTGGGACGGGCCGAGTCTCCCGACGCGGTGCTGTCGCTGTCCGACCAGGCCTGGCCATCGTTGTGTGACTGGGAGAACGACGGAGACCAGGACCTGTTGGTCGGCGGTGGCTACGGCTGGCCCCAGATCGTGATCAATTCGGGCACCGACGCCCGGCCCCGCTACGAGAACCCTCGCCGGATCCTTGCAGACGGGAAACCTATCCGCCTGCTCCGAAATCCCCTTCTCGGCCCACCCCTCAACGGCCACAACATGGGTTATCCCTACCCGGTACTGGTCGACTGGGACGGCGACGGTCGCCGGGACCTGTTCTGTCCCAACGAGACCAACCGGATCTTCTGGTTCCCCAACATCGCCGACCGTGGCACCCCGCCCCGCTTCGGACCACGACGGCAGGTTCTCTGCGACGGGTTCCCCGACTCCCCGGAACTCAAGACGCTCTCGGCCACCCGTGCCGCCTCCCGCCAGTCCAACAACGGCGCCTACCCCTATGAACCCAAGCGGCCATTCATGTGGCGAACCGGTGCCGCGGTAGCCGACTTCAACGGCGACAACCTGCTGGACTTCGTCACCTGCGAGGGATCGGTCTTGCGGGCCGCGCTGTTCGTCCAGTACCGCGACAACCGCGGAAACCTGAAACTCAAGCGGCACTCGGTCGTGAAGCTCAAGGATGGCCGCGAACTCACCGGCCAGGTGGCTAAGCGGCAGGCCACCTGGAGCGAGTCGTTCCGGCCGGTCGACTGGAACCGAGATGGACTCGTCGACCTGGTCTACAGCACCGGCGGCTCCCACCACGGTACGCTGGAAGGGGGCAGCATGTACCTGCTCGAGAACGTCGGCACCCGCACGGCCCCGCTGTTCGGCCCGCCGAAGACCATGAAGTGCTACGGCCGTTCGATACGCATCACCAACCACGGCCCCCATCCCTGGATCGGCGACTACAACGGCGACGGACTCCCTGATGTGATCGCCTGCGTCGAATGGAGCGTCTACCCGTTCTACTCGCACGCCGCGCTGATGATGAACAAACCACCCACCATCCAACTGACAGCGGCGGTATCCGTCGAACGTGGCAAACGCTAGCTGACGTTGGGACCACTGTGTCCAGAGGACCAGGTGGTCGCATCGAAGCAGAACAGCCTAGGCCTCCGCCGGACTCTCGGCCACCGGTGCCGGCCCGGTTCCCTGGGTCGCCAGGGACACGGCAACCAGGGTCAGGAATCCCAGGGGAATGGTGACGATACCCGGCTGACTGAACGGCACCAGAGCCTGATCCGCATCCAGTCCGTAGACCTTCGAAAAGGTGTCGGCACTGAGCAGGATCCAGGCCAGCGAACTGGTCATGCCGACAACCACCGCGGCAATCACGCCCTGCCGAGTCGTGCGACTCCAGAACAGGCACATCACCAGTGACGGCAGATTCGCGCTGGCCGCGACGCTGAAAGCCCATCCAACGAGATAACTGACGTTGAGTTCCTGGAAGAGCACTCCCAGGACGATGGCCACCAGGCCGACGACGACAGAGGCGATCTTGGCCACTCGGACCTGCTGGGCATCGGTCATTTCCATGCCCATCGCGTTGGCCATCAGGTCGTGTGTCACAGCACCGCTGGAGGCCAGGATCAGGCCGCTGACGGTGCCCAGCACCGTGGTGAAGGCGATGGCCGAGATGGCCGCAAACAGCCATTCCCCGATGCTGAATGCCAGCAGCGGGGCGGACATGTTGCTGTTGGTGACATCGAGCGTGCCACTGGTCATGGCGCCCAGGCCGAGGTAGAGGGTGAGTACGTAGAAAAATCCAATCGTGGCAATCCCCACGATCGTGCTCTTCCTCGCACTCGCTTCGTCCTTGACCGTGTAGTAGCGAATCAGGATGTGAGGCAGTGAGGCGGTTCCACAGAACAGGGCCAGCATCAGTGACAGGAGATCGATCTTGTCGAGCGTCTTGTCACTGTGGATGCCCTGGAAGCGAGGGTGCATTCCTGGCTGCAGGATGCGGCTGCCGGCCGTCGGCTTCTGGAAGTAGACGGTTGTCGTGCTGCCGTCTTCGTGAACCAGTTTCTTATTGCCCCACAACACCACTTCACTCTCTTCGAGTGTGCTGAAGAACTCCAAGGGGCCCAGCGATCCGGTTTTGTCCTTTCCATCGGGCAATCGGCTGACGTGTCCGACGGGATGGAGTTCGGGTTCCCCCTTCTTCGTCCCCTTCGGCATGCCGTTGACCAGCACCTGGCCGTCAGCAGTCTTCTTGAGTGTCTGTGTCTCACGGAGGAACACGCCCGCTTCGCCCTTGTCCAGGTGCCAGACGGTCGTGCCCTTGTCAGTGCCGGTAGCAATCCGAACAAACGGCTGGTCGACCCAGGCCCCTTCGGCCGGCGTGATCGTGGCTCCCTGGAGTCCCCACGTGGACGCGAGCTCCTTCTCCAGTGCCTCGGCCTGACGAACCGGCTCGGTGTTGGTCAGGGGCCCCAGCGTCCTGAAGGCATGGCCATCGGCTCCACCCTCTTCAGCCGTAAAACCACGAACCAGGATCAACACGGTCAGGATCGTGCTGAAAACGACCAGCAGCGATCCCTTGAGGAACTGGACCCAGGTGGTCGAAACCATTCCGGCCAGCACGACGATCAGGATCACCGTCGCCCCCACCAGCATCACGCCGACCCAGTGCGGGAATCCCAGCAACGGCTGAACCAGCACACCCGCTCCGACCATCTGCGGGATCAGGTAGAAGATGCTGACGGCCAGGGTACTGATGCCCGCCACCAGCTTGATGCCCTTGGACCCAAAGCGAGCATCCAGCGCGTCGGCGAAGGTGAACTTGCCCAACCGCTTCATCGGCTCGGCGACCACGAACAGGGCCACGATCCACCCGGCCAGGTAGCCGATCGAATACAGGAATCCGTCGTACCCGTAGAAGGCAATCATCCCGCAGATGCCCAGGAATGAGGCAGCCGAGAGGTAGTCACCGGCGAAGGCAACGCCGTTGACGAACCACGGGATCTGGCCATGCGCGGCGAAGTAGCCGGCCGAGGACTTCGCCTTGCGGCCCAGGAAAAAACTCAGGCCCAGCGTCAGGCCAACAAAAACAAAGAAACAGCCGACGGCAATCGGTGAGGCTTCATAGATCATGCCCCGTCCCCCTGGCTGACCGCATCGTCGTGAGCTTGCGTTGAACCTGCGGCCTCGGCGTGGCCGTCGGATCGGCACACCCAGCCATAAACCAGCGACAGCACCAACGCCACCACGATCAGACTGAACCCGGACCACACTGCCATATTGACCTGTCCCGGCCCCGTGACCTGCAATTGCTCGGCATCAAAGGCCATCAGCAACACAAATCCCCCGTAGAGCAACAGATACAATGTGAAGAGAACCAGTCCAATCCGCTGGTTGCTTCGATTGGTCGGCATCGAATCGGTGTCCTTCCGGCAACGCACGCACCCGGATGATGTGAGTGGATCACGACCGGGCCAAAAGCAGAATCAAGATCCCTACACTGCCTGACGATGACCAGAATTGCCAGCCGAGAGAAGCAGACGGAGATTGCACGCCGAAAAACCACGGGGCTATGATGAACTCAGCCGCCCAGGAATTTCTCGGCAGCGGTCTTGTTGATCGTGACAGGGACCATCCGGTTTGAACACGCAGCACATCGAAGCGAGTTCCACGACAGCGGACTCACCAGGCGATGCTCCTGCTCCCCGCAGGCGCCACTGGCGTCGGTACGCGATCGGTGTGCTGATCCTCGTCGGGGGACTGGGCGCCGCCGCGTTGCTGGCCCGGCCGGCACCACCGCCGATGTTGACCGACGCCGACCTGAAGTACCTGCAGGATGCCGAGCATTTCGGCGGGTTCGTCCTGGGCGACCGGGCATTGCCACTGCTGGCCGAAGCCCTTCGGGACGATGACCGCGAAACCCTGCTGGCCTTCTTCTCGGAGTCGTTCGAAGGCCGTCTCTTTGACAACAATTCGGGGAAGTCCACCACCTACCCCTTCGCGACATTTCGGTCCTGGACGGAAGACACAACGGCGGGCGAGCCCACCGGCCGAGACGAGTTCGTCGAAACACTGCTGGCCTACCGCCGCGAATTCGACAAGACCCCGTCGGTCACCTGGAAGGTGATGCAGATGCAGCCGATCACTCGTGGTCAGCTCGACGGCCCGTGGGAAGGCAGCCTCAAGCTGCGGCTGGCCGGAGACCGGGTCGATGGAGGCCTGGCCGAGCGAGTCATCAAGTTCCGCTGCCGGATCACCAGCATCCATGACAAGACGCCCGAAGAGGACGGTTGGCTGGCCTCGTGTACCGCCTTCCGCGCCCAGTACGCCACTGGCAAAACACGATTGATGGAAGACATCACCGAGCGAACCGGCATCGACGTCGGACGCCTGCATGACACCTGGAATCACTCCGAGTCGCCACAGAAGCCGACCATCACCGGGGGCGTCTACCTGTCCGACTACAACCAGGATGGACGACTCGACCTGCTGCTCACCGACGTCTCAGGTCACCAGCTCTACCGGGGCGAGGGTGGCGGCCGCTTCAGTGACGTCACGCTTGAGATGGGCATCGACCCCAAGGCCGTTGGCATCCGCGCCGTCTTCGCCGACTTCGACAACGACGGGTTCGAGGACCTGTTGATCGGCGAAACAATCTACCGAAATGACGGTGGCAGGAAATTCGTGGTGCTCGAACCCGGACGCGACACGTCGCTGACACTCGGACAGTGCACCGCCTTCAGCGTGGTCGATTTCGATCGGGACGGAAAACTCGACCTCTACGCCGTCGGACTCCCTCAACCGATGACCCGCCACGTCGGCTGGCTGGGCGACAACGACATCGACCGCAACCAGTTGTGGCGCAACACCGGTGACTGGAAGTTCGAGGATGTCACCGAGGCAGCCAACGCGAAGGGCAACGGGGCCTGGACGTTCGCGGCAGTCTGGTTCGACGCCAACTCCGACGGCTGGCCCGACATGATGACCGCCTGCGAACTGGGAATGAATGCCTTTCTGATCAACAACGGCGACGGAACCTTCCGCGAAGTCGACCTGCCCGACGGCTTCGGCGGATTCTCGATGGGGATCACCGTCGGCGATTTCGACAACGACGGTCGACCCGACCCCTACGTCGCCAACATGTATTCGAAAGCCGGCGAGAGAATCGTGGCCAATCTCAGGACCGATGCCTACGACAGACGCATCGACGCCAAGATCCGCGACTTCGTGACCGGCAGCGAGTTGTACCACAACCAGGGCGACGGGACCTTCCGCCGCCTGGGCCGCACGATCGGTGTCTCGGATGTCGGCTGGGCTTACGGGCCCACCTATGTCGACCTGAACAACGACGGGCTGATTGATCTGTACGCTCCGGTCGGGTTTCAGAGTATCACGCCCGGCCGTCCCGACGGATGACGCTGCGTCTGGCTGGCTGCCGTGACGCAGCCGTTTGACTGTATGGCCAAGGTCGACAACCTCCGCGAACTCGACGGACAAAACGGAGAGTTCTGGGTCCGCAATCCGTGGGAGTTCTCCAAGAGCGGCCAGAATCTCAGTGCCTACGAACGCAACGGCGTCTTCCTGAACGGCCAATCCGGCGACGAAACCCAATTCCACGACATCGGGTTCCTCTCCGGAGCCGACAACACCGGAGACGGACGGAGCGTCTCGGCCTGGGACGTCACCGGTGACGGACGCCCCGAACTGTTCGTGCGGCAAGCCGGTGGGGGATCGCTGGTGGTCTATGAGAACCGTTTCCCGTCAGGGCACTGGCTGAAGGTTTCGCTCCGCGGCACCAAAAGCAACCGTTTCGGAATTGGCGCCAAGATCGTCTGCGAAACCGCCGAGCGAGTGATCCGCCGAGAACTCTACCCTCACATCAACTTTCTCTCGCAGAGCCCCGCCATGTTGCACCTGGGACTCGGGGAGTCCGAGCAGATCCGGCGGCTGACCGTCCACTGGCCAAGTGGGCAGAAGCAGGTTCTGGAAAACGTCGCCGTCGACCGCCACGTGCGGATCACCGAAGACGACCCGACCCTCGA
>Ga0310344_10002155_pt1 | contig 14842 bp, 16 predicted proteins | sample HC15DNA20200_MG_FD_203801 | JGI IMG/M metagenome (GOLD analysis project Ga0310344, IMG submission 203801) | Marine microbial communities from station ALOHA, North Pacific Subtropical Gyre - HC15-DNA-20-200_MG | ecosystem: Environmental > Aquatic > Marine > Oceanic | place: Pacific Ocean: North... | reverse complement strand
AGATTTAGACAGATGGACTAAAACTGATTTCTTCGCGTGCGCCACTGGAAAATAGTCAATATTCTTGGACAATGCAGAGAGAGACTTCACATCGTTAAAAAGTGTCCTAGAAAATCCCTTCAGGTTCCATTCCTAGGAAAAATTGTCCCGCACTGTCATAATGCGTAAGCCGCCCTTGAATTTGCTGTGATATAACATTTACGTCCTGAAATCGCCTTTGTATGGGGCTAAATTCGAAAATGGAGGTTGAACCGCATAAAGTGTAGGCCATTCCAGTAACCTCGACCGCCTTCCGAATCCCATAAGTGCTTGCGAGTCTTAGTCGTATGCGTTGCTCTGTAGTGAGAGATCCTTCAGTATTCACGGCAGACCATACCTGGTCGGTACACTCTTTCAAGTAGGCTTTTGCTGAGCCCCAAATGGCTTCTGCATTGCCTATACTTCTCTGTGTTGTGATGTCTTGATAAAGATGATTTTTAGAAAATCCCGGACGTTTTGTGCTAGACAGTTCGATGGCTGCATCAAGTGCTGCCCTTGCACACCCTAGTGCCACTGTCGCGAATCCTGAAGAAAAGAGCAGGGTCGTAGGTATGCTATATAAAGGATTACAATATTTTGGCTTTCCATTTGGGTCATACGTCATCTCATTAGGGATTGACAGGTTATCTATTTTAAAACTGAAGCTTCCGGTACCTCTAAGTCCGTTAACTTGCCAGGTATCTATCATTTCTGCCTGTTCCTGCTGTAACAGAAGCACACGCATACCTTCTCTACTCTGAGTTGGGTCTTTACTTCCAGTCTCTTCACCAATAGGAGACAGTGCTGCTATCCAAGTGCCGTGCCTACTACCACTACTGAAGTTCCAGTGTCCGGTTAGGCTATATCCTTCTTCCGTTATTAGAGCCCTTGTGGAAGAACTTGGTGGCCCGTTTGTCACTACTGCCAGTGGGTCAACGTATATTTTCTCAACAGCCTCGGCAGTCATACGTGTAGAATTCGTAGCGAATACATTGTTTTGGTTGATACACCAAGCAGTACTTCCATCGATTACTCCAAAAATATGAACTATTTTTAGAAAATAAGGATGTTCAAGTTCTGCTCCACCTAGTTCTCTTGGCATTAGGAGGCGAAAGAATCCTTCTTTAGCAATTGCATCTGACACATGCCTGGGAATTCTGCGAAGTTCATTGATCTGATCTACATTTTCAGATACTAGAACTGCTAATTCCTTAGCGGTGTTTAAGTAATTTTTCAATTCGCTTCGTGTAGTGGCCATGTTCACTTCCTGAGAATACTTTGGCAGAATTCTATGAATACTATTTCTAAGCTTGCTAATAGGCTAATGTATCACACAATAAATTTTGAGACATACATCAAAGTTGTTCTGAGTTAATCACTATCTACACCTCTGGATCTGAGATTGGCGGCACCCTTCTGGTAGATATTTTTAAGATCTTCAGCCGATTGTTCTGTGTTGATTAATAGCAAAATGCGTATGCACAATGGAGGGGCGTTAGGTACATCTATCTCACTAGCTCCCATTAAAGCCACGTTTGTCCATCCCATTAGACGTGCAGCGGCAGCCGGATACTCGGCATGAAGATCCGGTGTTGTAGTGAAGAAAGCCGCTGCAACGTCATCTTGCTGTAAATCGTTGGCTTTTATTAGTTCTTTCAGGAGATTTTCCGTAGCGGTTAAAATATCATGCCGGGAATCGGTGTCGCTGGTAGTTGCGCCTCTCAGACCTCTAACTTTAGTCATAGTGTGACCTTCCATAAATATTCTGCATTAAAGCAGTTCAATTATTTGGTACATTACGTAAATCTCTAATGAAGCGTGCAGCAGCATTTACAGCTTCTTTTGGATGAACAGAATCAATAGAATTTAATAGTGCGCTGCCTACAACTGCTCCTTCCGCAAATCTACTTATGAATTCAACATGTTCGTGTGTAGAAACTCCAAAGCCAACAAGTATGGGCAATTTAGTGTGAAGGCGTATCGATTTCACTAAATGTTCTACTTTAGAAGAAAGATTTTGCCGAGCTTGAGTGACGCCTGTAAGACTTACGCAGTATATGAAACCTTTGGCTTTGTCACAGGCTTTTTTGATACGTTCGTCGGTGCTTGTGGGTGCCAGTAGCGGAATTAGATATAAGCCTCTATCTTCCAGTATAGACTGGTATGGAGAAGCTTCGTCAGGTGGCAAGTCCGGAATTATCATTCCATCAAGACCTGCTTCTTGAGCTTCTTCCGCTAGTTTTTCAAATCCGTAATGAATGAAAGGATTTAAGTAGCCCATAAATATAAGAGGGGCATTTATACCCTGATTTCTAAGATGGCGCACCATGTCCAGTGAACTATGTATGTTTACTCCATTTTCCAAAGCTTTGAAACTTGTCATCTGGATAGTGGCACCGTCAGCTAGGGGATCACTAAATGGGACCCCTAGCTCCAGCATATTTGCACCAGCATCCAGAATGCCCTTTGCTACTTCTTTTGAGGTTGAGATATTTGGAAATCCTACAGTTATGAATGGGACGATGGCAGTGGTTTGTTGTTGCTTTAACGTTTCTAATGTTTTATCAATTCTATTGCTCATAAAGGACCTCTTAGAGAGATGAAATCGCTGCTAAAGCGATCATGTTTTGTGTTACGTGTACCATAACTGGTGCCCAAAGAGATTTCGTTTTTACATAAAGCCAACCAAGTATTATACCAGTCATAAATATTGGAATTAGCGTACCTATAGCCATGTGAGCTAGGCTGAACGCCCCTGCGCTAATCAAGATAGCCTTCGTGGTACCAACTGTAGGAGACAATGCTGCCAGTACAAATCCTCGAAAGAAAAGCTCTTCTGCGAAGGGCCCCCATAATCCAATTAATATGATATTTAGAACCTTTGTAAATCCATGGCCTAATAGTAGGTCGTCTAAAGGTTGTTCAGGTACTAAGAATTCGATTCCTAGAGTGGTGACCATAAGACTGTAAAATGCTGTAAATAATAGACTCGCAAATAAACAGGTCACAGAAAAGATCATTGTAAGTCTTGTAAAAGGGATGGTCAGGCCCAAACGACTCCACGGTGCCTGATATTTTCGAACAGTGAAATACCAGACAACTGCTATCATAAAACTTTGCAGTACCCCAATTCCGACTGGCAGTATTAATTCATTGGTTTCTGTGCCGACAGTTTTGAGGATAAATGAGCTTCCAATTAAAAATCCAAGAAATAATGCCGAAACCAATGTCATCCCGATTATTACATCTTTGGAATGCCATGGTACCGCATTTAATGTTGGGACTAGATTTTCGCTGTCGTTTGAAAGTTTCAAATACTGAAATAACATAAGGCACGAGTTTAGCAGAGTTCTGGCTACGGGTACATGTCATCTATTTGCCCAATCGGAAGTTGAATTAAAAATACCTATCTATATTCAAGAAGTAAGCCATTCAACATCCCCATATAGTTCTGCCGGATGTTCCCTAGAAGAAAATATTTCGTAGTCTTCTTTGGATTTTTGCATTTTGCCGTCCGGTCCATGTCCCGGGTAAATATTCAGTGAATCTCCAAGGGGAAATAGTTTTTTGGTAATGCCGTCAATTATCTGTCCTAAATGTTCGGGTGAGCGGCTTTTGCCAGGCCCTCCTGGGAAAAGTGTGTCTCCGGTGAAAAGATGCGTTTCTATTACAAAACAGGTGGAGCCGTCTGTGTGTCCGGGGGTAAATATTGCTTTGGCTTTTAGTTTTCCGAAACTAATTTCGTCACCATCGTCCAACAGAGTCACTTTTGGATAGTCTATTGCATCAGAGTCTAGGCGACCTATATTCACTTCTACAGGTAGCGCCGATGTAACATCTTCAAATCCCAGTAGGTGATCCATATGATTGTGAGTTATGAGTATATACTTAACATCGGTGTCTAAGGCTATTTTGATAATTTCTTCCGGTTCTGCAGGGGTATCTATGAGAATGCTTTGGTTAGTTTCGTTACATATGACCAAATATGCGTTGTTGCCGTACGGCCCACATTCAACTTTATGAATCTTGAGATTATCGTCTTTAAAATGAGGTTCCATTTTACGAATCCTTTCCGTAAATAAAAAATCTAAACTATGAAGCGCATCCTAGCGGGTAGCAGCAGAATTATACCAAGGTGTGCTCCTGCGTCAACTCTGTACATTGGTTTACAATTGTAGGCCTGAATTGTATGTTTTGCATTTTTCTTACAACTCGCCAGAAACACGACAAAAGCACAGCTGGCAAGGTACTATGAGCCTAGAATAAATTAATTGTATAGGGGGGAATATGTCCGAATTTGGTATCACAGTCAAAAATGGTAGCGGAGGAAAGAGGATTGAATTGGAATGTGAACATCAAAATGGACTTCTCTATGTTGTGCCGAGTCAATCCTCATGGGTTTGTTCAGAAGAATTGATTCATGTTCATGCTCTTGCAGGATTCTTGGGACAACTTGTCGCTATGGATGATTTTAAAGTTCAGGAACTTATGCAGAATTGGGGTATATATTTTAGATCTCGTCCGCTGAGTTTAGATGAGTCATCTGAATTATTGGTCGAATAGATTGCACCATATGCAAGTGTCAATTTATAATCGGCAGCTTCGCGGGAAGACGCATGCATCTGCTTAAATGCTAATAGTCATTCTCTCCGTCTTCGTCAGCAGAATTGATAATTCTGTGGAATACAGGTGAGAAGGCATCATCATCTCCTGGTTCAGTGTCGTCGTCTGACCAGTCTTTGATAATTAATTCTCCTAATTCTATGGATTCATTTTCCACTTCATCCATATCCAACATGGTGTTGGACGTGTATATTTTGTTGGTGCCACTAGTCCTCAGGGGAAATGACACAATGTTTGCCTGAGTTGGGTGTTTATATGTTTCACGAACTATGATGAGTAATTCATTTGGATTAGAACTAGTAACTGTTGCTTCATATTTGTTGCCTCCCGATATAAGTCGTATCAATCGGGTTGCAGTCTTCGGCTCTACTCTCCCGATGTAGTCGCCGGATGCATTTTTGACATTTAAATTACTCCCTTGTATTTCTAATGTAACTACGTGGCCTGGTGTGAGTTTGACTAAAAATTGAGGTGTGGCAAGATCCAAAAGGGCAGTCACTCCTGATTTACCACTCTCCTCAATAAAGACCTTAGATGCAGATTTGTTGTTAGGTGGTGAAGGCAGTTGAGTTATATCATCGTCACCTAGGCTCGCAAGCCTGTCAAGATTTTTTCTGGCTATGGAGTTATGGGGAGACATCTGTAATACGTTTTGGAAGGTTTCTTTGGCTTCTTTGTTTCTTCCGAGCTCGCTTAAAGCTTTCCCTAGACGGTTAAGTGTTTCTAGGTCTTCTGGGAAATCTCTCAGCATCGCCCGGTTAATATTTGCAGCTTCGCTCCATCTATTTTTCATGGCGAAAGCGACTGCCTTCTTAGCCAAGTCTTTCCTAGTTTTTTCTCGATCTAGCGTATTTTGTTTATTCATATTCACTATCCTGCAAGGTTCTATTATCTTTTAGCGCATATAGAGCAGGTATGCAAGGAATTTTTGTGCTATTTGCTGAGATATTAATTGAAATGTGTAGGAAGACAGATCCAATCACTATAGGAAGTTTTTCTTCATCTGTAAAAGTTTCTCATCATATTCAAATAACTTTAAGAAAAATGTTTGTATTAGGGCTGGATTTACTTTATGGGGCATCATTTTTTCTCAATATATTGCCTTGAAATCCATTTCCATCGAATCACAACCATGTCGAGGAGCATTGATATAGAATCTATGCCAATCCGAACTTTGCTGTCCTCACGGTGATACCATTCAATTGGCATCTCAAGTACCTTGTACTTTCTTTTTAGAGCTAGAAAGAGTATTTCAACGTCGAAGCCCCATCCATTTAATTGCTGATAGGGAAATAGGTTGTCGGCGGTTTCCCGTTTGAACATTTTATATCCGCATTGAGTATCTTTGAACGACCTAACAACCGCCAGCTGAACAACGAAATTGAATATCCTACCCATTAAGTGTCTTATCAGGGGTTCACCGTATCTGTTTGCCCCATGAACTTGGCGTGAGCCTATAACAATGTCATATCCTTCATACATCATGGCTACAAATTTTTGAATACAATTCGTTGGCATTGCCAGGTCTGCGTCACATATGAATTTGTACTTTCCGTTGCAGAAGAGAATTCCGTGCTTGATCGCTGCGCCTTTTCCGGCATGAATTATAGTTTCCAATTTGATGTTATTATGCATTTGAGACATATTCTGGACTAGTTCTGCCGTATTATCCTCACTTCCGTCGTTCACCACGACTATATCCCAAGAGTAGTCTTGAGTATCTAGATAGGATACCAATGCAGTTAGACTAGATATGATTCGCTTTTCTTCATTGAAAGCTGGTACGACAATTGATAAAAATGGACTTGGTATAATTTTTTGTATCATTCTACTGCTTTTTAGATGACGCAACTTTGAGGAGATAATTTTGAGTGTCAGATCGTTTGATTTTAAGCGTCGTGTCGTTGATTAGCATGATCAGTATCGAAGCTCTTCAAGCCAAGCGTCTAATTTGGGCAAAATAATAAAGAAAATTGAGTAATTTATCTCTTTTGCTGTCATGTGGTCTGTTACTCTGCATCCAAGTCAAAAGTTTTATGCAGTGCCTGTGCGGCTTCCGATATCTGCTGTGCATCAATTAGGCAGGTGATACGAATTTCAGAGGTCGTTATCATATCTATGTTGATTCCATTTTCTGCAAGTGTCCGGAACATTTTGGATGCATATCCGGGCGCATCTTGCATTCCCGTGCCAACTATACTAATTTTAGCTAAATTTACCGCACTCACATAGTTTTTACCTTTGAGTTGTTTTGTCAGTGGTTCTACTATCGATATTGCTTGTTTCAAGTCAGATAATTTGACTGTAAATGTTAAATCTGTCGTATTATTGATGCTCGCATTCTGAACAATCACATCAACGCTTACATTCTCATTGCTCAGAGATTCAAATAATGTAGCAGCGATACCCGGTCTATCTTGTACTCCAATTACAGTTATTTTTGCGACATCCGTGTCTGTCGCAATTCCTCGCACTCGATTTCTTATTTCGCCTACGTTAGAAGCCATATTTTGTTCTCCATGAATTAGAGTTCCTGGACCCTGCCTGAAACTTGATGCGACTAAAATAGGTACATTGTAATGCATGCCCAGTTCTATCGAACGAGGATTCATTTTAGCCCCCAGGCTAGCTAACTCCAACATCTCCTCGAAACCGATTTCTGTCATTCTTCTGGCTTGTGGAACTAGTCTTGGGTCTGCAGTAAAAATTCCGTCTACGTCCGTGTATATTTCGCATCGTTCCGCATTGAGGCCAGCTGCAATAGCAACAGCTGTAGTGTCGGAACCACCTCTTCCTAAAGTAGTTACATCCATTTCATCTGTGATTCCTTGGAATCCAGCAATCACAACAATCTTCCCTTTTTCTAGTTCCGATTTAATGCGATGCGGTTCTATGTCCGCTATTCTGGCCTTGCCGTAACTGTCATCAGTATGTATTCCAGCCTGTCCCCCACTCAAACTGATAGCTTCTTTACCTATGCCGCGGAGAGCCATTGCGACGAGTGTGCATGACATCAACTCACCTGTGGAAAGTAATACGTCCATTTCTCTAGGTTCTGCTTTGTTAGTTATCTCCTCAGCAAGTTCAATTAAATGATCCGTCGTGTTTCCCATGGCTGAAACAACAACAACAACTTGGTTACCATCTTCATGTGTAGAGGCGATTCTATTGGCTACACCAAGAATTTTCTCAGAGTCTGCCACAGACGTGCCGCCATATTTTTGGACTATGACAGTCAATAGTCAAACCTTTCTGGAATAATCAATTTGGTAAGTGACGAATCTCATTGTTGTAACACATAGGCTCCAGAAGGTGTAGGTTTAGAGACTTTAATTTCGCCGCCTAATCCCGATTTTGCGGCTGCGTCAGCCATCTCATAGCCTATAGTGAAGGCTCTATCAATTGTCAAAGCCAAAACCGTGGAGCCTGATCCTGAAAGAAATACTCCAAGAGCCCCCGCATCCATAGCAGCCCTGAAAATATTTTTCATAGGGTAGAAAACAGATTGACGCGCAGGCTGGTGCATCTTGTCATCCGTTGCGATTGCCAAATGTTTTAAGTCTCCAACTGCTAAGGCATGCACTAATAATGCTGCTCTGCTTATATTAAAAACAGCGTCTTCCCTGCTAATTTCACTGGATAGTACACTTCTGGCTTCAGATGTAGGCATGGGAGTATTGGGTATGAATAGCACTGTTTTTAAATCATTAGGAAGAGGTACATGAGAAGTAACCAGAACATCGTGGTCTTTTACAACTATTTGGCATCCACCTAGTATGGCGGGTGCAACATTGTCTGGATGTCCCTCAATCTCAGCTGCTATATCAAGAAGCTGGCCCGAGGTAAAATGAGATCCAGAAACAGTGTTAGCTAGTAGAAGACCAGCCACAACTGCTGCTGCACTACTTCCCATACCACGATCTAGAGGTATTTCGTTGTGGCAACGCAATAGGGCGGATGGGGGTGATTTCCCAAGAATATTGTAAATTTGAGAAAAGCTCTGATAAACAAGGTTGGAGTGATTTTTAGGTAGGTCGTTAGATCCTTGCCCAGTTATTTCGATTCCTGACCCACCAACTTCAATCTCAACGGTATTCCAAATATCCAGGGCCATACCGAGACAGTCAAAGCCCGGTCCCATGTTGGCAGTGGTTGCTGGAACTTTTATAGATGCCTTTTGCATAATTTCTCAAGTCAGCTGCTATGCAACTCATTTATTTGGGAGTTAGGTTACTGGGTCTATAATTAACCGCCTTGGTAAAGACGATTGCCTGATCCTTCTTCACATTGCGTGTTTACACAGAACCAGAAGATTTTGGGTGCCGGAGGACGCCTTACGCCGTCATATTCTTTGCGCATGAGTTGGTCACATACAGGGCATGTGACTTCCTGATCAACAAACGGTGGGATCTCCGTCTCTGGCGGAGTTTCTTCGAGTTCTTCATCGGGAATTTTAAGATAGGCTGGTGGTTCTAGATGCTTTGGTGTGAACAAATATAAATATGCCAATAGAGCTGGCACACCTGTCATAAGTAACCACAGTGGACTGAGTATGACTCCCACCAAGACCACGTAGAACGATAATTCAGAAAATGTCATCACTTTTCACCTGTCGGTACAATGCATTCGCAGAATAGCCATGTGTGAATATAGCAGACGAGTTCACACCTTCATACTAATTCTATACCTCAAAGCGGATATCTGCCATAGTTAGGTACAGCAAATTGAGCACACCACTGTTGTAGAGTGCTCAATCAAATGTTCCTAAGGAAAATCCTTTCCGGATTTTGTTAGGCCGCTTTGGGTCGGCGTCCCGGTTTACCACGACTCTTAGCCCAATCGAATTCTCTCTTAGGCTTGGGCTGTATGTCCCGAGTGTAACCGCATTGCAAACACTCTTTGTATTCACCATACATGTCCCGATTTTGCTTCAGGTCTCCCTGGCAGCGTGGGCATGCTCTGTATTGAACCATCGAACTAATTCCTATCCTTTCAAATTTAATTTAGTGACCAAGCAGCCCAATGTTCATTACTTCCACATAGAGAATATTTAGGCGCCTGAACCAAAAGGCACGCAACATTAGCATAGTGGAACACACCATGTCAACAAATATATGATATTTAATATAAATAGTATTGAGTTTTGGAATAACAGGCCCTATATTTGCGCTATTTATGCGAAGCTTGGATATAAACAAAGTATTGGTATGAGCAGAATGGCTTTGCGGTTCTTGAGTGCGACAGGTTTTCGCGTTTTTCAAAAAGCCGGCTCTTAGGATTGTGACTGGTTTGTTTGATAGGTACATCCATGTACCACGTGCTAGAATAGGCCTAACATAAAACGATGTTCAGAATAGGAACTGATATGGCAGATTTTGAGGGAGTTTTCCCAGCAATAATCACTCCCATGAATAGAGACAACGGTCGTCTGAATGAAGAAGCTTATAGAACAGTTATGGAATTTAATATTCAAGCCGGTGTCCACGGATTTTGGATAGCTGGGGGTTCAGGTGAGAGTGTTTTATTAGATGACAAGGAAAACATGAGAATAGCTGAAATATCATCTGATCAGTCTGGCGGTCGCATAAAAAATATTATGCATGTTGGTGCAGCAACAACGGAAAAAGCGGTATCTCTGGCAGAAAATGCAGCAAGAGTAGGGATTGAAGCGATATGTTGCGTTCCTCCTTTTTTTTATTCGCAAAATGCGGAAGCAATTGTAGAACACTACAGAGTTGTTGCAATGGCCGCGGATTTGCCACTTTTTGTATATAACCTACCCTCGTCAACTGGAGTAGAGATTACTCCAGAATTGATGCTTAGAATTCAAGATAAGGTCCCTCAGTTGAAAGGACTTAAACATTCATCAGTAGGACTGTTTCACAACATAAGGGATTTTGCCCATATGGGACTTGAGTGCTTTGTTGGGCATAGTGTTTCTATGTTGCCTGGAATGACGATAGGAGCAGTCGGAACCGTAGATGGACCTCCGAACGCCGCTCCAGAATTATACTTGGATGTGTGGGATGCGTACAATGAAGGTGATATTAAAAGAGCGGAGGCTGCACAAGACAAAGCCAGTGACGTAGCAAACATGGTATATAAGTATGGTTTCCATGCGACACTTAAATTCCTTTTGAGTGAACGTCTGAGCATTGATTGTGGTGAACCTAGAAAGCCTACACCAGATTTAACGTCGGGACAAAAATCTATAATTGCCGCTAAGGCTAGAGAATTGGGGCTCGATAAAGTCACGTTGGGGTCCGTTAAGAACTAGACGTCTTGCTTTTTATTTGGACAAATATGGATCTGTCTAGGCGACAGATCTTGAATAGTGATTGCTTTAACATGAGAGTGGAGTATATATATGATTCAAAGTCGATTGACCAATGTCAGCACGCTAACCTTTGATCTTTTTGGTACTGTATTGGACTTGGCAGGGAGCCTTACACCTCATATTGACAGATTTCTTTCCAATAAGAATACGGCAATAGATGGAATTTCTTTTTGGGCGCAATGGCGTAATAGGCAGAGACTTGAACAGTATCAGGATACTATATTAGGGATGGGTCATAGTGGGTATTTGACTGTTTGTAAATATGCTTTCCTGTATACATTGAGAGCCAATAAAATTGAATTTACTTATCCCGAAATTGAAAAATTCATGGAAGTTTGGCAGGAACTGAATCCTTTCGATGATGCTGTGGCAGGTTTAAATCGCCTGAAGGAAAAATACAGTTTGGTTGGGCTTTCCAACGGGGAGCCCTGGTATCTTGAACATCTTGCAAATGATCGCATTAAATTTGAATTTAACAACATAATATCGGTGGAAGCAGCCGGTTACTTTAAACCTCATCCTGGGGTGTACAGGAAAGCAGCTCAAATTCTGGGTACTGAGCCATCAGAACTGATGATGGTTGCGTCACATTCCTTCGATATTATGGGTGCTAGAGCCTGCGGTTACAGAGCTGCGTACGTGGATAGATATGACTTGCCCGTCGAAGAAACTCCACATCAGCCTGATGTAATTGTGAATGATTTTAATCAGTTGGCAGACTATCTATTGCAAGGTGTGATGCCAACAGATGCCTCTGAACTTATGCGGAAAGAGGAATGAATCACAGCGGAGATGCAGTCGTGGTTGGAGGAGGAGTGATCGGGACTTCGATTGCTTATTATTTGTCAAAGAAAGGCGTCAAGGTGACGCTATTAGAGCGAGGTAGAGTAGGAGGGCAAGCTTCTAATGTTGCGGCTGGGGCTTTATCTCCACCCTTGGCCAGAGATCTGGATCCTTACTCTAGAATGGCATTGTTGAGTCTTGCTATGTTTCCTGAGCTTTCATATGAGCTCTATGAAAATTCTGGAATCGATATTGAATTTTCCAGATGCGGTGAGCTTTCGTTGGCTCTAACTCAGTCAGATGCAGATTATTTTCACGATCTTCAGAATAGCAATAATGAGGGGCATATAGAATGGATCGATACTCTCGGTCTGAAAGAATATCAACAAGGGATTTCTTCCACTGTTCTAGGTGCCTTATATGAGTCAAACGGCGGCAAAGTCAATAACCAGAGACTTAGTGAAGCATATGCGAAAGCAGCCGTTAATTTGGGGGCTGACATCCGTCCGTTTTCGGAGGTTACAGGGTTGCTGCGAAGCGGCCTAACGATCACAGGAGTACGTACTGTAGACAGTGAATTTCATGCAAAATATGTGATTCTTTCAGCTGGTCCGTGGACGAGGTCGCTTGCGGAAAATGTTGGAAGTAACTTTCCAATGGAGCCAGTCAAAGGGGTAAATTTGTGCGTTAGGCCAGATAATCTGCTCGTAACTCGGGTTTTGCACGCAAGTTGGGGCACTTTAGTACCACGGAATGACGGGACTCTTATTGTAGGCGGTACGATAGAGCATATGGGCTTTGACGATCGAGTGACTGCCTCTTCTGTGCGGGACATAATCGAATTGATGGTGGCAATGTTACCTTCGTTAGAAAGTGCGGAAGTTAATTGGGCTCTTGCGGGTCTTAGGCCGAATTCGAGCGATGACTTGCCGCTGATAGGTAATGTTGTACCTTGGGACGGGTTGTACGTTGCTACCGCGCACTATAGAAATGGAATACTGTTAAGCCCGATCACGGGCAGACTTTTGTCGGAATTCGTTCTGGGAGAAGAATCGGAGCTCATTCGACATTTCAGCCCGAGGCGGTTTAGAAGCACATAATAATTTGGCACGTTTTCACACTTGCCATAAGGCCGCGAATAGGGCTAAACTCAGCCTGGAAGCGTACAGGGAGTCAAAGCTTTTTTTGATAGGAGCGATCATGTCAATAAAAATAGGTGTTGGGTTTGGAGGTTGGCCGTTCCCTGAGGATGACCCTGAGCTCTTGTGGCGCTATACAGATACCTGCGAAGAACTGGATATTGATTCTATATGGCTAAGTGACAGAGTTGTTTCAGAATCATTAAATATGGAAGTTGTAGTTGCTATGTCCTTCATAGCCGCTCGAACTAAGAAATTGAAGTTCGGGACAAGTGTTTTTGCTTTACCGTTAAGACATCCTACGGTCCTAGCTAAGGAGGTTGCTACTCTTGATTTTCTTTCTGGTGGTAGGACCCTTCCTGCAGTGGGACTTGGGGCTGATGACTTGGCGGAATATGAAGCTTGTGGAACTGTAAAATCACAGAGGGTAAGTCGGACGGAAGAAGCTATCAAAGTAATGAGATTGTTATGGTCTGAAGATGAGGTAACTTTTCATGGGAAACATTTCACGTTGAATAACGTAACTATACAGCCGAAACCGGTCTTCCCGCCAGACGGGATGCCTCCTATCTGGATAGGAGGCCGTAGTGATGCCGCAATTCGTAGAACGGCTAGAATAGGTGATGGTTGGTTGGTATCTCAAGCTACACCATCTGAGGTGAAGTCGGGTATTGCGCATATCAAGCAATTAGCAATAGAGCATGGGAATGAAATTGAAGATGATCATTATGGTGTGTTATTCAGCGTGTGTTTCGCTGATACGCCACAGCAGGCCGAAAAACTCGCGGCTCCCTACATGCTTCGACGAAGAGAAGATGTAGACTGGAAAGAATTTTCAGCTTTCGGTACTCCTGAACAAGTTCGTTCTGTCATAGATCAGTATTTAGACGCAGGAATGGGGAAATTTGTGGTTCGTCCAGCTTGCCCTCCTGAGATGACTCAAGAACAATTGGAGATACTGGGCACGGAAGTTGTTCCTCATTATCATGTAAAAACTACCGCAGGGTACTGATGGAACTTGTACGGAGGTAAGCCAATTCATGTGTCAATCACATTGTATTGAAGGCATCCTCGATTTTGTAAAATGCGGAATATAAACTGCTTTGTATACAAATTCTTATGAAAGGAATTACAAATGCCAACTAAGCAACCCAACATAGTACTGATTATGTCCGACGACTTAGGTTATGAGGTGATTGGAGCCAACGGAGGAACATCCTACAAGACTCCTCGGTTGGATGAAATGGCTGAGAAAGGTATGCGCTTTGAGGAGGCTCATGTGATGCCTCTATGCACCCCAACGAGACTGGCACTTATGACAGGGAAATACAACTTCAGGAATTACATAGGATTTGGATTGATCAAACCCGAGGAAGTCACTTTTGGTCACTTACTATCTGGGGCGGGCTATAACACGTGTATATCTGGTAAATGGCAATTGTATTCGTATAATCCGCCAGAAGAATTCGCTGAGGAACGAAATACAGGACAGAAAATAGAAGACGCAGGATTTGACGAATTTTGTGTCTGGCACGCCCATCACACTGAGGATAAAGGTTCACGATACAAGAATCCTGTTATATATGAAAACGGTATATACCGTGACGACACCGAGGGGAAATATGGAGAAGACGTTTTTTGCGACTATATCATAGACTTTATTGAACGTAAGAAAAATGACGACAAGCCATTTTTTGTATATTGGCCTATGGCTGCTACTCACAAACCGCACGAACCGACTCCGGATAGCCCTGAATGGGATTCTTTCGATCCTCCCTCAAATAGTAATTTGACGGGAAGGACTTGGGATGAGATAGGAGAATGGGATGATGACAGACCGAGGTTCTATCGTGATATGGTTGAGTATCACGACAAAGTAATCGGTAGATTTTTGGATTACTTAGACGGGCAAGGTCTTAGTGAAGATACGCTAGTGATATAT
>Ga0310344_10002154_pt1 | contig 14847 bp, 12 predicted proteins | sample HC15DNA20200_MG_FD_203801 | JGI IMG/M metagenome (GOLD analysis project Ga0310344, IMG submission 203801) | Marine microbial communities from station ALOHA, North Pacific Subtropical Gyre - HC15-DNA-20-200_MG | ecosystem: Environmental > Aquatic > Marine > Oceanic | place: Pacific Ocean: North... | reverse complement strand
CGGGGGCCAAATGAGCGAAGCGACTCTTCGTCGAGAGGTAAGGGAGTTTTTGACGCACTTGGCTATGGAGCGTCAACTATCCAAGAATACCGTGAAAGCTTATCGGCGGGACCTTGGTCAATTGGATCTTTTCTTGACGGAGTACCTCGGCCGGCCGGACTGGAAATGGTCGGACTCGGATGTCGACCGGCTCGCGCTAAGAGGATTTTTAGGCTGGCTGGACAGGATGGGGCTCTCAAAGCGCACGATTGCTCGTAAGCTTTCTGCTGCTCGTTCATTTTTCAAGTTTCTCTATAGTGAGGGTGGGATTGATATTGATCCCACTAGTGCTGTTAGACCTCCCAAAGCGGACAAGCGCTTGCCGGGACATTTGTCTGCATCAGATGTTCGGCTGGTGTTTCAAGAAGCAGAACGAAATGCGGAGAAGAACATGCTCGCGGCCAAACGTGAGCTTCTGATTTTGGAACTACTTTATGGCAGTGGCCTGCGTCTAGAAGAGCTTCATAGCTTAGACTTGAAGTCTATAGACCGCTCATCTCGGTTTATTCGGGTGATCGGAAAAGGTCGCAAAGAAAGGATAGTTCCGGTAACGGAATCTGCTCTTCGGGCTCTAGACCGTTACGAATCACAGAGGAGAGAAGTCCGCAATCATGCAGAAGACGCACTCCTTGTTAATGCCCGGGGTGGGAGACTGTCACGACGTTCAATACAAGCTGCTGTTTCCAAATGTTTTGAGGTGGCAGCTGGTTCCCGTGGACTGTCCTCTCATGCATTACGGCATTCATTCGCGACCCATTTATTAGATGCAGGTGCTGATCTTCTTGCAGTAAAGGAGCTACTTGGCCACGTATCACTTTCGACCACGCAGATCTACACGCACACAACGAAAGAGCGTTTACAAAAGGTTTATAAGGACACCCATCCCCGAAGTGAATAGAGAGCACAGCTACATCTGCCATTTTGGCACTACTGGAGTTAGATTAGCCTTTGGAGGTAATTGGGGTGTTGGTGCTGGTAGTTCCTTGTTTGTTGCATCTCTGATCCAATGTACTAGCTGGAGATTTTTTCTATGACTATTCCATCTATTCATGCCACAACTGTTCTGGCTGTGCGCAAAGATGGTCTTATCGCTATGGGTGGAGATGGACAAGTCACTATGGGCGATACAGTTATGAAGGGCAGGGCACAAAAGGTGCGCTCGGTCAGAGATGGGAAGATTTTGGCTGGGTTCGCGGGGTCAGTGGCAGATGCGTTCACTTTGTTCGAGAAACTTGAAGAAAAACTTGAGCGCTTTCCTGCGAACATGCCTAAGGCAGTAGTAGAACTTGCAAAAGACTGGAGGATGGACCGATATCTGCGTCGTCTAGACGCTCTCTTGGCAGTGGCTGATAAAGATCACCTGTTTCTTGTCAGCGGTACCGGGGATGTTATTGAGCCGGATGATGGGATTCTAGCTATCGGCTCGGGAGGATCCTATGCGTTGGCAGCGGCACGTGCCCTTAAGGATTCCCCTGATTTTGACGCAAAGGGTGTAGTCCAGCGTGCTCTTGAAATTTCATCTGAGATCTGTATTTACACGAATAGTGAGATCATCGTGCACCAATTGGGTGTCGACGGGGAGAAATAGTATGACGAGCAAAGTGCTCGAGCACCAAAACAAAGCTTTACCTGTAATGGTAGAAGAAGGAGCTAAAGATTCGGTATGGCTCGATGAGCTAACTCCTAGTCAGATCGTATCAGAACTCGATAAGTATATCGTTGGACAGGATGACGCTAAGAAGGCAGTTGCTATCGTGCTTCGCAATCGCTGGCGTCGGCAGCGGGTAGAGGATGAGCTGCGGCAGGAGATTGCTCCTAGTAATCTGATCCTCATAGGTACAACCGGTGTTGGAAAAACTGAGATTGCGCGGAGGTTAGCAAGGTTAGCTGGTGCGCCTTTCCTTAAGGTGGAAGCCTCCAAGTTTACAGAAGTCGGCTATGTAGGGCGCGATGTAGAATCGATGATACGCGACTTAGTTGATATCTCAGTAAACCTCGTTCGGGCTAACCGCGAATATGAAATGCAAGAGGTTGCTGAAAAAAGGGTAGATGAGAGGATCCTTGACCTTTTGCTGCCAGCCCTAAGTTCTGATCATTCGGAAGAAACTAATGGAGAGGGCTCTAACATCTTTATTGCAGGACCAGCGGGGATCTCGGAGGAAGGGGGAGAGCAAGAAGGGATCCAAGACCGAAGAAGCCGGACTCGTGAAAAGCTTCGGGAACTCCTCAATGATGGGAAGTTGGATGAGCGTGAGATCGAAATTGAGGTTAGCCAAGCTGCGAATATAGAGGGGATGATGATCCCAATGGGAGGGGGCAGTGATGGACTTGACCATAATTTCACTGAAATGCTTCAAGATATGCTACCCAAGAGCACAAAAAGTAGAGTGGTTACGGTGGCGGAAGCCCGTCGGATTCTTATCCAGGATGAACTCGATAAGCTCGTTGATATGGATGAGGTCGTGAATGAAGCTCTCTATAGGGCTGAAGAGATGGGTATCGTCTTTCTAGATGAGATAGACAAGGTTGCAGGTACACGTAGCGGTCAGGGTCCAGATGTTAGTCGAGAAGGGGTACAACGAGATCTTTTGCCGATTGTGGAAGGATCAACCGTTACTACCAAGCATGGTTTAGTCCGCACAGATCACATCCTCTTTATAGCTGCGGGTGCTTTTCATGTGGCAAAACCGTCGGATCTTATCCCTGAACTACAGGGTCGCTTCCCGATTCGGGTTGAACTTCAGACATTGGTTGAAAAAGACTTTGTTCGGATCCTAAAAGAGCCTAAAAATGCTCTTCTGGAGCAGTATAGGGCTATGATTGAGACAGAAGGATCATCGATTGAGTTCAGTGACGATGGAGTAGCTGAGATCGCACATATTGCTATGCAACTGAATGAGCGAATGGAGAATATCGGTGCTCGCCGATTACAAACAGTGATGACAACGCTGCTAGAAGATGTGCTCTTTAAGCTTCCTGAAGCTGGGATAGAGTCAATCTTTGTTGACCAGGTCTTTGTTCAGGAGCGACTTGAAAAGGTAGCAACCAATGAAGATCTCAGCCGATATATCCTCTAGGTATCTCATATGAGCTTTGAAACGACTAAGCGAGACTTCTTGTCGATCGCTGACTTCAGCTCTGATAGGTTGATAGAATTGCTTAATCGAGCCCAGAGGTTGAAGGAGGGGGAAGACGGTAGCCAACTGACGGGTAAGAGTTTGGCAATGATTTTTCGTAAGAGCTCAACACGGACTAGGATTTCATTTGAAGTTGGCATGACTCAGTTGGGCGGCCATGCACTTTTTATCTCTGATCGGGACAGCCAGATTGGCCGAGGAGAACCAATTCACGATACCGCTAAAGTTTTATCGCGCTACGTTGACGGTATTATGATTCGTACGTTTGGTCACGAGGAAGTGGAAGAGCTGTCAGAACATTCCTCAGTCCCGGTAATAAACGGTCTCACAGATTTGCTACACCCTTGTCAGGTGCTTGCAGACTTGCAGACCGTTGCAGAGGAGTTTGGGTCGGACTATAGAGAACGAACGATTGCTTGGATTGGTGACGGAAATAATATGGCAAACTCTTGGCTGAACGCCGCGTACCGACTCGGTTTCTCAGTTCGTTTGGCTTGTCCTGAGGGTTATGATCCCGACCCCCTCATTTTAAGGCGTGCTGAAGAAGTGGCGGATATCTTTCTCACTAGAGACCCTTTTGAAGCCGTTCAAGGGGCCGACGTTGTGACTACAGACGTTTGGGCCTCGATGGGGCAAGAAGAAGAAGCCCAAGAACGGATGCAAATATTTTCTGGATTTTCAGTTAATGACACTTTGATGGGAAAAGCGATTTCGGATGCAATTTTTCTGCACTGCCTGCCTGCACATAGGGGAGAAGAGGTGAGTAGTTCAGTTATTGATGGAAAGCAGTCGAGGGTCTTTAATGAGGCAGAAAATCGGATTCACGCCCAGAAGGCGATTCTCTTGGAGCTGTTGGGATGAACGTACCATTGAAGCGCACGCCTCTTTACAGACGGCATGTGGATGCAGGTGGGAAGGTCGTTCCATTTGCAGGATTTGAAATGCCAGTGCAGTACCAAACTGGAATAATCGCAGAGCACAAAGCTGTTAGAGAAGCAGCCGGTCTCTTCGATGTTTCTCACATGGGTGAGTTCATCGTCAGAGGCCCACAAGCCTTGGACCTTATTCAGTATGTCACAGTAAACGACGCATCGAAAATCGAAGTCGGACAGGCACAGTATTCAGCTATTTGTCTTGAGTCGGGTGGGGTTATTGATGACCTCTTGATCTATCGTTTTGATGATCGATTCATGCTAGTAGTGAACGCTGCCAATCGGGAAAAGGATTTTGAGTGGATTCAGCGCCATGCAAAAGCATTCAATGTAGAGCTTGAAGACGTGTCAGAGGCTACTGCTCTTATAGCACTCCAAGGGCCGGTTGCGAGGGAAATTCTGCAGCCTATTACTAATCCTGATATCGATTCAATTAAGTACTACCGCTTTTCTGAAGGGGAAGTTGCCAACGTCCCAGCCGTAGTTAGCGGCACTGGTTATACCGGAGAGGATGGCTTTGAGCTCTACATAGCGGCTGAAGATGCTTCGAAAGTGTGGGATGCACTTCTCAGTGCTGGTTCTTCTGATGGCTTGATACCAGCAGGATTAGGTGCGCGAGATTCATTGCGACTCGAAATGGGCTATTCCTTATATGGCAACGATCTAGATGAGGATCATACGACACTTGAGTCCGGACTTGGATGGATTACAAAGTTAGATAAAGATGATTTTGTGGGCAGGGATGCCCTCATAGGGCAAAAAGAGAATGGAGTAACCCGTCGATTGGTTGGTATGAAATTAGAAGAAAGGGCTTTTCCGCGGCCTGGGTATCCCATTGTGTCGAAAGGCGAAGCTGTCGGCCAGATCACGAGCGGTACCATGAGTCCATCCCTTGGTGTAGGGATTGCTTTGGGTTACGTACCATCGGAAATGGCCAGGATCGACACTGTTCTTCAAATCGACATACGCGGACGGCTAGCAGACGGCCGCGTGCAGCGCCCTCCGTTCTATACAGATAGCTCAATCAGGCGTTAATGCCTTTGATGACCATAGTCTATGCGTATCGGAATCCTAACCATCAGTGACGCATGTGCCAGTGGCCAGCGTGAAGATCGCAGCGGATCGCTAATCACGGAGTGGTGCGCGACCCACGAGTATCGTGTGGCAGCGCGTGAAGTAGTCCCAGATGAGACTTCAGCAATCACACGGGTACTAATTTCGTGGGCAGATGAATTGGATATTGATCTACTACTAACCACTGGAGGAACAGGGCTGACGATGCGTGATGTCACCCCTGAAGCAACACGTGCAGTAATAGACCGGGAGGCGCCTGGGATAGCCGAAGAGATACGGAGAGTAGGTTGCGAGAGTACACTCTTTTCAGTCCTTTCACGAGGAGTGAGTGGGACCCGTGGCCAGACCCTCATTGTGAACCTCCCTGGGAGTCCTGGGGGAGTAGGGGATGGTCTGTCAGTGCTCGAACCTCTGATGGATCATATAGCAGAGCTACTTAGAAATGAAAGCGTGTCCCACGACAAGCAGGAAGATTTGTCGTGAATGACAAGCAGGTAATGATTTCTACTCATGACCTGTCAACCGCCGGGCTTCTGCGAGATGGTTTCAAGTCTTCCGGTTATTCCACTGATTTAGTCACGCCTGATGAAGATCTATCAGTCGATGACGGTGCCGTTCTACTCGTGCTGACCGGAGTCGCTGAAAAAGGAGAAAACCCCCTAGTCATTCAGGCCCGTGATAAACTTCAGATACCTATTTTCATAATCAGTTCGCAGCCATTAGTCACAGAGATGAGTCAAGATGTCGATGAAGTGTTCGATAGTCCTTCAATGGTCAGTGATGTAATTCTTCTTGGGAGCCGTCTAATTGAGCGCCGGCGCCTTCAGCGTTTAACTGGTATTGTTGGTGAGACGGATGCGATGAGCGAAGTGCTTGAACGAGTAGTACAAATTGCACCCGTTGAGTCTACCGTGCTTGTTACCGGAGAATCAGGGACAGGAAAAGAGTTGGTCGCACGAGGAATTCACGCCCTCTCACCACGTCGGCACGAACCCTTTATAGCAGTTAATGTCGCTGCGCTTTCAGATACACTTCTGGAATCAGAGCTATTCGGACACGAAAAAGGGGCTTTTACTGGTGCAATTGCTTCCCGTCGAGGACTGTTTGAAGTATCAGACGGTGGGACAATATTCCTGGATGAGATCGGTGACATGGCTTTGTCAACGCAGACCAAACTCCTCCGGGTGCTTGAACAGCAAGAATTTCATAAACTTGGGGGTGAGCAGAGTATCAAGGTTGACGTTCGAATCGTTGCCGCCACAAATCAGGATCTCCGGAGATTGGTGTCACTCGGTCAATTCCGAAGAGATCTTTACTTCCGCTTAAATGTCCTGTCTATAATCCTTCCAGCACTCCGTGACCGGAAGGCAGATGTTCCCACTCTTGTAGAAACGTTCGTAGTAGAAGCTTCTAATCGGCATGATCGAGATTTCCATGGCATCTCCTCAGATGCGATGGAAATTCTCATAAATTACTCGTGGCCAGGTAATGTCCGAGAACTCAAGAATCTAGTGGAATCTATGGTTGTTCTAGCTCCAGGTCGGGTGATACGATCCGAAGATATTCCTGAGGAGGTCAGAACAGGGGGTGGGCAAGCCCTACTACCCGCCTTAGTTGATCAAACTGTGCATTCAGGAGAAGTCCAAAAGCATCTGAAACCGGAATTCGAGTTTGTATTCAGGACACTGGTAGATCTTCGCCTCGACATGGATGATTTAAGAAGAGAGTTTGAGGCGTACCGGAGCGGTGAAGGTCTTACGATTGATGGTGAAACAGTCTTAGGTACAGTGGGATCTGTATCTAGTGATAAACCGATTGATTCAGTCATAGAAATTGGAGCCTTACCTTCACAGCCGGGCATTGAAGTCTCCGACGAATCTCACTACTCAGATTCTGGATGGAAGCTAGGTTCTGAGCTCAATGCACCTGTCGTATTTCGACCTGGAATGACTATGGAAGACGTAGAGCGGAATACGATTTCAGCTGTGCTATCTTCGGTAGGAGGGAACCGCCGGAAGGCCGCTAAGCTCCTAGGGATTGGGGAGAGGACTCTCTACCGGAAGATTTCTAAGTACGAGCTAGAAGAATGAGTTCAGGGGTATCAGCTGTCTCTGGACTGTTTATAGCTGATCAAGATTAAACGGCCTCTGCTTCTGAGACTAGATCACCTAGCGCTTGAAGTAAGTTATCACGACCTACTCCAGTTATCGAAGAGAAGGGAACCACTTGATCTTCCTCAAAACCTAAATCTTCACAAGCACGCTCTATAGCAGGGAGATGCTGACTCTTCTTCAGCTTGTCCATCTTTGTCAGAACTGCCAGAGCAGGGATCCCTAGCCTAGCAAGATACGATACCATTTTCAGGTCATGTTTTGTTGGTCTTCTTCGCGAATCTACTAGGTGGACCAGTCCCTTAACGCAGCCAGAATCCTTTAGATACCAGTCTATCAGTTCTACCCAAGCCTCTCTCATATGCTTTGGTGCTCTTGCATAACCATAGCCAGGTAGGTCTACCAAAAAAAAGTGCTCATTTACTAGAAAAAAGTTAATTGTTCTTGTCTTTCCAGGTGTTGCAGACACGTGAGCTAACTTATGGCGGGTCCTTCGAAGAAGTGTATTGATGAGCGAAGACTTTCCGACATTAGAGCGGCCCAAGAAAGCAATCTGAGGAAGTGTGCCAGGAATTTCTCCGCCAGGTTTAGCTAATGTTCCCGCATACTCAACACTTTGAATTTTCATCCGTGTGAATACCGTGCTCCAGGCCCGGGTGCGGTTTCTTGATTTCCTTGGTTCATAGGGCTTTCAATCAAGACGGCATCCATAACTTCATCCATCGTATTAACTAGTTCAAATACCACACCATCATGAACTTCTTGTGGTAGGAGTTCAAGGTCAGATGTATTTGCAGCAGGAAGAACCACTCTCCGGATTCCTCCCCTAAGGGCTGCAACAGACTTTTCCTTGATTCCCCCAACTGCGAGTACTCGACCCCGGAGTGTGATTTCTCCAGTCATAGCAACATCAGCACGTGTTGGTTTATCAATTAGAGCTGAAATCAGTGCAACCGCAATTGTGATTCCTGCAGACGGGCCATCTTTTGGAGTTGCGCCTTCTGGAATATGTATATGAACATCTATTTTTTCATGAAACTGGGGGTCTAGCCCAAACATGGCGGCGCGTGACCGGGCATAGGTGACTGCCGCGTGCGCAGATTCTTTCATGACTTCCCCGAGAGTGCCTGTGAGTCGAAGGCTTCCAGTTCCCATCACTACGGCTACTTCGACATCTAAAACAGCACCTCCTGCAGCTGTCCATGCTAGGCCATTAGCGATCCCAATCCGGTCAGCATTCTCATCTCGATCTGGTAATGCATAGGGGTGAGGTCCAAGAAGATCTCTCAGATCACTAGGTTCTACCACTTTGGAGATTTTCTGACCATCCGATATCGAGCGGGCTAGTTTCCGTGCTATCCTTGATAAGCGTCTTTCCAGTTCTCTTACACCAGCTTCACGTGTATATAGTTCGATCACATTATGCACAGCTGTGTGAGATAGTGGCACCTCTTCCAGTCTGAGTCCGTGCCGTTCTATCTGCTTTGGCCATAGGAAACGCATGGCAATTTCTCGTTTCTCTGTATCCAGGTAACCGGGAAGCCGAATTACTTCCATGCGGTCACGCAACGGCTCGGGAATACCCTGGAGAGTGTTAGCAGTTGCGATGAAGAGGACGTCAGAGAGATCGTACTCGAGTTCAAGATAATGGTCGGTGAATCCTCCATTTTGTTCAGGGTCTAGTACCTCTAGTAAGGCTGCCCCTGGGTCACCGTGAAAATCTTGAGCTAACTTATCAACCTCATCAAGAAGAAAAACTGGATTAACTGTTCCACTCCGCCGCATACCCTGGATTATTCGTCCTGGCAAGGCACCGACATAGGTGCGTCGGTGTCCCCTAATCTCAGCTTCGTCTCTTACCCCACCAAGGCTTACTCTCACAAATTCGCGATCTAGAGCGAGAGCGATGCTCTTACCCATAGACGTTTTTCCAACTCCCGGAGGGCCGATTAGACAAAGAATTGGGCCACGCATCTCGCGCACTAGAGAAAGCACTGCAACATGATCGAGAATACGTTCCTTTACTTCCAGTAAGCCAAAATGCTCAGAATCGAGAATCTTTGAAGCGTTTTTTACTGATAAGTTGTCCTCTGACCGTTTTGCCCAAGGGAGGTCTACGATCCAATCCAGGTATGTCCGGATAACGGCTGCTTCTGGAGCGACTGGGTTCAACTTCTTAAGACGACCTAATTCCTTATTCGCCCGGTCAAGAGCACTAGAGGGAAGGTTTGCTTGACTAATGGCATATTCTATCTCCTTCCATTCATTCAGGTCTTCAGGGGATGTATCCTTAGCAAGAAGACCAAAGCCAAGAGCAGTATCAGGTGTTTTATCTTTTGTTAATTCTAATTGAATTTGTCGATCTAGCTTGGCCTCTATACGCATGATCTCGAGTTCACGAGTCAGCAACTGGCGTAAGATATCTAGTTGGTCTACAGGATTTATCGTTTCTAGTAGCTCTTGTTTTTCTAACGCTGGTATAATCAGGTGTCCGGAGACTAGATGGATGAACCTGATACGATCTTCTTCGGCAGAGAGCGCTCCCGATAACTCTTCAGGAATCCTTTCATGAAGACGTGCATATTCTGAGTAAAGCCCTGCCACCGTTCGGGTGAGTGACACAGCTCTTGTGGAAATTTCACCTACTGGATCAGCTTCGTTACCGGTCAGTAGCTCTATCGTTGCTCTTAGAGCACGGGTGGTCGTTGTTAGTCTTTGGATTTCGCCACGGCCAAGCCCTTCTAACACCACCCGTGAGGTGCCATCTGAAAGAGGTGTGATTTGCAGGATCCGAGCAACAGTTCCAATCCGAAATAGATCTGTACTAGAAGGGTCATCTATAGCTGAGTCTCGTTGGGTAACTAGTAGAATAAGGTCTCCGCTTGACCTTGCTTCTTCGAGCGCGCTGATAGATCGATCGCGTCCGATCAGTAATGGCAGAATAGAATATGGGAAAAAGACGAGGTCTCTGAGCGCTATTACCGGAAGACGCTTGGGTACTTCAATTTGATCTTCGGCCCGAATGAGCTTTGCCATTATTTGGCTCGCGAGGTACGCAGGATGGTTTATTCTTGGGCTATCGTACTAACTAACATGGTATCACAACAGTGATGTAAAGAAGAGATCCCTAAACGTCATAAAAGCGTCGTCTATACAACGCTTTTTCTATCAAGAGATGGCCCAGTAAAAGATCTATAATTTCCCTGCAATTAGGCTTCTAGTTTCCGTTCCTCCGGGTGTAATACTAGAAGCGGAGGAAGCTCTTCTTCAACGCACTCTGCTGTGATGACTACCTCGCGCACGTCGGATCTTGATGGGATCTCAAACATCAAGTCGCGCATAATGCCTTCAATGATTGAGCGTAGACCTCTCGCTCCAGTGCCGCGCTCTAACGCTTTGCGCGAAATGGCCTTAATAGCTTTTGGGTCAAAGGTAAGACCTACACCTTCAAGTTCGAACATTTTTTGGTATTGCTTTACCAGGGCATTCTTGGGCTCCTCAAGGATGCGTTTGAGATCTTCTTCATCGAGTTCTTCTAAATGGACGTTTACGGGGAGTCGTCCAACTAACTCTGGGATCAAGCCATACCTCTGTAGGTCTTCTGGTTCGACCCAACGCATAATATTGTCACCAGTCTTTTCAAGATCTTCTCCATTGAAGCCGATTTGTCTTTTTCCGAGGCGCGCTTCGACAATCTGATCTAACCCATCAAATGCGCCTCCACAGATAAAGAGGATATTTCTTGTGTTAACCTGAATATATTCTTGTTGTGGGTGCTTGCGCCCCCCCTGTGGGGGCACTGATGCAATGGTACCCTCAAGTATCTTCAGGAGTGCTTGCTGGACACCCTCTCCGGATACGTCCCGGGTTATTGAAGGATTTTCAGATTTACGAGCGATCTTGTCCATTTCATCAATGTAGACAATGCCCCTCTCACACTCTTGAACATTAAATTCTGATGCCTGAAGTAGGCGCACTAGGATATTTTCTACATCCTCACCAACGTAACCTGCTTCAGTCAGTGTAGTCGCATCCGCAATCGTGAACGGCACATGTAGCATTCTCGCTAATGTTTGTGCAAGTAGTGTTTTTCCTACTCCTGTTGGACCAATGAGAAGGATATTGGCCTTCTCGATTTCCACTTCATCAAGTACACCGTGATGGTTTACTCTCTTGTAATGGTTATAAACTGACACTGCCAATGATTTCTTAGCAGCTTCCTGACCGATGACGTACTGGTCCAGCGTAGATTTGATCTCTTCTGGAGTTGGACTAGGAACCGATTGCTCCTCAGAAACACCCTCAGCTTCTTCGGCTAGGATTTCATTACAAAGCGAGACGCATTCATTGCAGATATATACGTTCGGCCCGCTTATAAACTTTTTGACGGTTTCCTTATCCTTCCCGCAGAAGCTACAGCGGAGATTCTTATCAATCGACATTGGCTAAGGACTCCTCAGAGTTCTAGTCGCGGCTCTCATAACGACCTCATTTGCCAGCTTCTGGCTCCGAGGACTTACCCCCTGCTGTTTGAACAGGGCCTTCTAAGACTTGGTCAATGAGACCATATCCTACTGCCTCTTCGGGACTCATGAAGCGGTCTCGGTCAGCATCTTCTTTTATAGTTTCTACTGACTGTCCGGTATGCTCTGCAATTAATTGATTCAGCTTTTCCCGGATATGTAAGATCTCTTTAGCAGCAATTTCTATGTCTGCAGCTGTTCCTTGGGACCCTCCTGAAGGTTGATGAATCATGATTCGGGAGTTGGGAAGCGCACTGCGTTTTCCCTGAGCGCCAGCAGCTAAGAGTACCGCTCCCATTGAGGCGGCCATCCCCACACAAAATGTTGAAACCGGAGCTCTTAGGTGTTGCATCGTGTCATAGATCGCCATCCCTGCATAAACCCCTCCTCCCGGAGAGTTGATATACATGAAGATGTCACGTTCCGGGTCCTCGGCATCTAGAAAAAGCAATTGGGCGACAATGATATTAGCTACATTGTCATCAATACCACTACCAAGGAAAATAATCCGATCCATGAGTAGACGACTGAAGATGTCATAGCTGCGCTCACCGCGGCTAGTACGCTCGATCACATAAGGTGGATATATAGTCATTCTTTCATTCCATTAGTGCTACTAGGCCATCGTCTCATCAGTAACCTCTGACTGGTCCTCTAGAAATTCAAAAATCTTTTTCTCAGTAAGTTCTCTTTTTAGGCTATCTAGCTGACCGGATTTTTTCAGGCTCGCATAGATTTTTTCGGGTGTGGCATTGTTAATTTCAGAAATTTCAGAAATTCGAGTATCAATTTCTTCGTTAGTTGCTATTAAGGACTGAGTTTCGGCGATTCTATCTAGTATCAGAATACGTTTTACAGCTTTTTCAGCCTCTGGCCGTATTGAATCTTGTACATCCTTGAGTTTATCAGGCTCTAAGTTTTGCTCATCGCCAAGAACCCCTTCTATATAGCGGTCAACCATTGAGATTGGTACGTCGAAGGGGTTAGCCTGTACTAGAAGATCAAGCAACCGACTTCGTACTGCAGCCTCAGCCTGATTTCCAGCCTCTCTTTTCAGGTCCTCTAGCACGCTCACCTTTAAGTCATCAAGGGTGTCGAATTCACCAGCCTGTTTAGCTAGGTCATCTCCTAATTCAGGTAGCTCTAATTCCTTCAGCCCCAAGAATGTAAGCTCAATGCGCTCTTTGTCTCCTCTGCGGTCCTCATCTGGAAAATCATTTGGAAATGAGATTTCAAACTCTCCATCTCCACCAAGTTTGAGGCTCTTAATTGCTTCCTCAATATCGGGAAGAGCATCTCCTCGTCCTAGTATGAACTCATATTCACGACCTTGATCGTCTAATTCATTACCCTCTAACCTTCGTATCTTGACCGACACGAGATTTCCATCTACTGGAGCCCCTTCTTCTAAGGGCCTCCAGGCACCGTTTTGCTCTCTTATTCGCTGCAGGACTTTGCCTACGTGGTCATCAGTCACTTCAGCAAGTGGGCGCTCTACAGTGAATCCACCTAGCCGGGTGATCTCTATTTCCGGGTGGATGTCAAATGTGATAGAAAATACTAAGTCCTCTTCTGCTGCATACTTAATATCCTGGATTTCTCCTTCACTTATCGGACGGAGCTGCTTCAAATCCAGGGCTTTTTTGTATGCTTCGTTTACTAGACTATCCAACGCTTCCTTACGGAGGGAGCCTCCGAATCTTGACTCGATGACTTTTCTGGGCACTCGACCTTTCCTAAAACCTTTAAGTCGAGCTCTAGCGGCAAGCTTGTCAGCTGCTCGTGCTTCCTCTTCACGTACTATACTGGCAGGAACCGTAACCTCCATGTTACGGCGCCAGTTTTCTTTCTCCTCTAAAGAGATTCCAAGGCTGGAAGCATCTAAGCTCATAGATTTCTCTGGGTAATCGATTTGATGACAGAGTGCGAAAGGGGGGACTCGAACCCCCACGGCCTAAGGCCACGGGATCCTAAATCCCGCGCGTCTGCCAATTCCGCCACTTTCGCAGGCGAAAAAAAAGATATAACCAGTGCCGAGAGTGATTCAACGGATCAACTTCATTGAAATCTAAAAATGTTCTTGGCACTAACAACGAGCGGGAATGAATTTTGTCGATCCTGCTCTTACCACTTGATAAGATTTTCTAGTTAGGCATACGAACATTAACAACCCGTCGCATCCCATCACGGTTCTCAAAGTGGAGCGAAACGATTTCTCCTGCTTCCACGGCATCAAGCGCATCACGCACATCTTCCGGAGCTACAATATCTGCGTCATTCACTCGGATTAACTTGTTTCCGATATACTGTCCAACTCCTCTTCGTTGAGCTGGACTTCCCCGTGAGACTTGAGTTAGTACAACACCGCCAGCTTCAGAGAACCTTAATTCAGTCGCGAGCTCTTGATCGAGTACTTCTACATCGATTCCCAAGCGTTCCTCAGAGTGAACGGTTCGTTCTGTAACGCTCGATGGCGAGTTATTGATAGGAGCTTCATCTAGTCGAATGGTGACTTCTACCGGGCTGCTGTCTCGATAAACAGTTAGGTTGACACGGTCACCAGGTCTCCGTTGAGCAATTTGTGCTTGCAGCTCTGCAACGTAACCGACGGATCTGCCATCAAGAGCTACTATCACATCTTCTGGTTCAAGACTTCCATTTGCTGGTCCTTCTGGGTCTACCGCTTGAACTAAAATGCCAGACACAGAAGGCAGTCCATATACTTCAGCGTCCTCTGCAGTGGCTGTAATGATTTCCACTCCAATTCTTGGCCGTTTCACATAACCATACTCAACCAAATCTTCCATTACCCGCCGGGCAAGATTGATCGGTATAGCAAATCCGTATCCTTGATAGGCTCCGGTCGTAGAGGCGATTGCAGAATTGATCCCCACCGCTTGACCATGGAGATTGACCATTGGCCCACCGGAATTTCCAGGGTTTATAACCGCGTCGGTTTGCAGGAAGTCTTCAATCGCCCACCGGGAAGCTTGATCTCCAAATCTCGGGTCCGAACGGAGTTCATTCTGAA
>Ga0310344_10002153_pt1 | contig 14848 bp, 16 predicted proteins | sample HC15DNA20200_MG_FD_203801 | JGI IMG/M metagenome (GOLD analysis project Ga0310344, IMG submission 203801) | Marine microbial communities from station ALOHA, North Pacific Subtropical Gyre - HC15-DNA-20-200_MG | ecosystem: Environmental > Aquatic > Marine > Oceanic | place: Pacific Ocean: North... | reverse complement strand
TGAGGCATTGTTTTCACTTCACCATAAGCAGCACCGGCCGCATCGAGTCCTTCGACGGCTTCCGCAACTGTCCGTTCAGCAACCCATGACGCGATAAGTGCGTCCGCTTCTAACCTATTCGCAGGCATATCCGTACCAGCATGGCCGAGACCTTTAGCGAGTTGAGCAAAGTGTTTCTGAGTCCCGATGTTGATCTGCAGATAGCCATCACGAGCTGGATGGATAGGGTGGCGAAAAGGTTGCCAATTCTCTTCCGTTGCACCATTAAGCGCATTGCTAGCAGGTTCGGTTAACATTTGCAGCTGGCCATCCATCAACGTTGTATCAACGTGCTGACCTAGACCTGTGCGTTCCCGATCAAGTAAAGCAGCAATGATCCCCGTGACGCTGAGGGTTCCCGTAATCAAGTCAGCAACGGTTATACCGGGTGCGAAAGGACTTTCGGTGCTCGCAGCCTGCTGCTGAGTCCAGAGCAAGCCCGCTTCAGCATGAGCTGATCCACCGAAGGCACGTCGATGAGAGAAGCTATTTCCATGACCGAAGCCAGAGATTGAAGCGAATATTAGGCGTGGATTCAGTTCGTGCAGCGTTTGGTAATCAAGGCCAAGCTGACCCATGACCTCTGGTCGAAAGTTTTCAACGATCACGTCAGCACGCAGGGACAGGTCTCTGGCCACCTCATGCCCTTCGGATGATCTCAGATCGATCTCAATCGAGCGCTTGCCAAGATTGTTTTCAACAGAACCGGCCGTCCGACGTGGACCGGGATTGCCCTCAGTCATCGATCCGGCAGGGGCTTGCTGACTAGCTGGTGCATCAACCTTGATCACGTCTGCACCCATATCCGCGAGCATCCTCGTGGCATACGGACCAGCAACGACACGCGAAAAGTCAACAACAACGGTTCCTTCGAGAATACGTCGATCAGGCATACACAACTCCTCCTACAAGCACCATTATTGCGTCAGCCCATCCACCTCGGCGCGTTCTTCGGAGCTAAGTATCCAATCGGCCGCGGTGGCATTTTTGGTGACTTGCTCTGGCTTCGTAGCACCAGCGATCACGCTTCCAACAGCCGGATGAGAAGCCAACCAACTGAACGCCAGTTCTAGAAGAGTGTGTCCACGCTCAACGGCATAGGGTTCCAGTTTCTCGACGATGTCGAAATTGGCCTCTGTCAGTGATCGCTCAGCCATTGGGCCTTCAGCTAGTCGTGTACCTTCAGGTGCCATCTCACCACGCTTGTACTTACCTGTTAACAGACCACTCGCTAGCGGGAAATAGGGCAACATACCCAAGCCAAATTCTTGTGCTGCTGGTACCACTTCATCCTCTACAGCACGCTTGATCAGGCTCCATTCATTCTGTGCCGAAATAAAGGGGGACAAGTTATTCTGCTTCGCGATCCAGTGAGCACTTGCTATCTGCCAGCCCGCGTAATTCGAATTACCCAAATAGCGAACCTTGCCCGACCGCACTAAATCATCAAGGGCACGCATCGTCTCTTCCAACGGTGTTTCCGGATCTGGAAAATGGACTTGATACAGGTCAATGTAGTCCGTATCCAAACGACGAAGGCTAGCTTCAACGGCTTCCATGATGTGATTGCGTGAGGTGCCTTTCGACATCGGACCATCACCCATCTGTCCCGCAAATTTAGTCGCAAGCACAACCTGATGTCGCTTGCCTTTGAGTGCCTTACCCATCAATGTCTCAGAGGCGCCATCACCACCGTATATGTCAGCCGTGTCGAGCAGGTTGATACCTTCTTCGATCGCTTGATCGATGACAGCTGTCGTCTGATTAAGATCGCAACGCCGACCGAAATTATTGCAACCAATTCCAACAACAGACACTTCGAGACCAGAGTGCCCAAGTCTTCGATAGTTCACGCGCACCCTCCGTACTGCCCCGACCAATTTACTAGCTGTTACATCACGGGACATTGTATTTGTTCTAGTTCTAGAAGCCGTGCGGAGTATAGCTCAGCTCAAATCGATCTCAGAACAACATACATTTACAAAATAGTGTTGCTGCCTTGTCATGCTGTCGCTATAGGCCTCATATAGCCAATTAATCTGCAATACTCTGACTAATATCCACCTCAAACAATCATTCGCTGCGATAAACTCGACCAAAGCGATGGACTCAGGCGATAACAACATACGCTCAAGCCGCAAGTTACTACCAAAACAACGAAGTAGAACAAGAACGGAGTAATCATGGACGCAACTGATGCTATGAAAAATGGTTTGACAAGCATGCATGATCTGTTGGATTCCGCTGTTGATCGAATGACAGTCGATCAACTCAATTTCCGTGCTAGTGAGGGTGGAATTACCGCCTTTTTCTCACTGTGGCATTACGTCCGCACTGAGGACAACATCGTCAACTTTGTAATCCAGCGCCAAAACACGGTTTGGTTAAACGGAGGCTACGACGAGTTGTTCGGTCTCCCTCGGACGTCGCAAGGTACCGGCATGACCGATGCCGAGGCGCGTGAGGTGCGAATTGAAGACCTCGATAGTTGGTTCGAATATCAGCGTCAGGTATGGGCTGCGACCGATACCTACCTCGAAACACTCGATGCCAATTCGATGGAGGACATTCGAGTGACAATCAAGCCAGTAGGCGAAATGCCGCTTTGGAATGCTCTATGGGGTATGTGCCTTTCACATGGATATCGCCACGTAGGTGAGATCGAGTTCGCACGTGGAATCCAAGGGATGGGTGGGCTCTTAATCTAACCACTGCACGACAGTCAAGAGCGAAGGAAACAATTCGAATCGAGGCGAAGACACAGCCAACCGAGTAACAAACGAGCAGATGCCCGACTACTCCTCGACGCTCTTCTTTTTATAGTGAAGCTTTCGAGCCGTTTTAGCTACACGACGTTTCACTGTTTCTTCGCGAGTAGTGCCCTCGACACCAATTCGATCTCCTATGTCCTTATCGGCAGGGTCGAATGCAACTGGATTGTACCCAGCACGAACAACGAACTCCGCCTCCCTCTCCTTGCGGTATTCGTATTTCTCGAGTTCCTCCACGGAAAGCGCTTCCTTCGGTTTGCGCTTGGTGATCTCAGGGTGCTCACCTGGTCGTGCCCCACGAATATTCGGCTGTGTGACCTTCTTCCCCAGGTGCCAATAGCCACCATCATCGGGAAGCCGACGTGGATGACCGTCACGGAATGTGAACGCTGACCATTGCCTCGACATCACGCGCTTCGATTCCGCATCACAACTGGGGCACGGTTGTTCAGATGATGCTTCTCGCGATGGACGGAGTAATTCAAACCGAATTTCACACTCGGCACACTGATATTCGTATATAGGCATGTGTCGAACGCCTCCCATGTCCCACATTCGACTATATAGCTGATCCGAATGGGGAGCGCTTACATGATACGAGAGTATCGGATGCGATGAACTCCCTTATCAGGTAATACAAACTATCCGATGCACTAGAAACATATGCAAGCATGGCTCTGCTGTTGACGCGATACCATCACTGCTGTCCTTGCTCTTAGGAATCGCAGAAACAGCAAAGTTCCCCAGCGAACTTGATCGACTTCAGGGTTAGGACTATTAGTCGGTTGAGCCAGAGCGAGCGCGAGTTAGAATTCAGCTGTCGGAGGACAACAGATGCCAGTGACACCACATGCAACTAAACAAGACTATGAGCTCGCCTTTAAGGGTTTCCATTACCCGATCTCAAAAGCTGCCATTATCAACATGGGTCGTGACAAAGGCGGAATCGATCGCGAGGTCGCACGAGTACTCGCGGATTTGCCTAACCGACGCTACGCGAATATAGACGAGCTCAAGGATGCAGTGCGTGCCGTTTACCGCGATAAAGGTGTCACTGACGATAATCAGCCAGTCTGAACGATTCGAATAGCTCGATAATCTGGTTAGGGTTGACCTACTCCGGACCCCTGTGGCGCTACTTGATTACCATCATTTGAATTTCAAACGTAAGAATCTCCCCGGCTAGCTGATGATTAGCATCAACGGTTACTGTGCTATCGCTAACAATCGTCACTACCGCTGGAATTCCAGACACAGACACCTGATCTCCGACTTTGATCCCCTCTGGCGCCTGAGAAATCGGAAATTCAACAATAAGCGCTGGGTCGACCTCGCCATAAGCCTCTGCCGGCTCAAGACGCGCCATCACGGTATCGCCAACAGACATACCACGTACTGCATTATCGAAACCGGCGATCATTTGTCCGCTCCCAATAACAAATTGAAGAGGGTCACGATTGAGAGAAGAATCGAAAACATCACCGTTCTCAAGAGTGCCACGATAGTGCACTTCGACACTGTCACCGATTTCAGCTATTCGACCGCGGTCATCTTTACTCAACGTTGCCTGTGCTTCAGAGGTTCGTATCAAAGAGGTTTCATTAGTCCCAGAAGAAGGCGCAGACGTGTTTTCGTCACCACAAGCTACGAACAGCGCTGCGACTGCACCGAATGCAACTGGTACCAATCGAAGTGTGAACCATCTAAGATTTACCATCGCTCGACAGTATCACGCTAAGGCGTTGACCTGAGAACAACGTGTTCAGGACATGACGCTCGCTATTAGTCAAGGGTAGGCTCGGCTCATGTCAGAACCGAACTCACAAAACCTCATATGGATAGACCTTGAGATGACAGGACTTACCCCAGGACGTGATGTCATTATTGAGATCGCCACACTCGTCACCGATGCTTATCTGAATATCATCGCCGAAGGCCCCGTTCTGGCAATCAAACGAAGCCCAGAAGAACTGGCCTTAATGGATGAATGGAACCTAAAGACGCACACAGGATCGGGACTGATAGAGCGGATCCAGAATGCATCGCACGATATAACTGCGGCCGAGAAAAAGACCCTTGAGTTCGTACGAGATTGGACTCCACCGAACAAATCACCTCTTTGCGGTAACTCGGTTCCTCATGATCGCCGTTTCCTTCGCATAGAGATGACCGAGCTCGAAGCGCACTTCCATTACCGAAGCGTAGATGTCAGCACAATTAAAGAACTCGCCTCCCGCTGGTATCCCAAACAAATGCAAGCCCCTGCGAAACAAGGTGCGCATAAGGCTCTAGGTGACATTCGCGAGAGCGTAGAAGAGTTACGCTGGTATCGAGAACATTTATTTGTTGCCTCGAGATAAAAATGAGGACTGACCTGAGGCATAACGAAATTGACGAGTTCGAACTTTGACCAGTGCAGAACAGATACTCCACTGGCACGAACAGCGGCCGTTACAGCCTCGCTAAGCAACTCTCGTTAGCAGATCCGAGGAGACTCTCTGTGTCTGATGGCCCACTTAACGACATTCGCGTATTAGAGTTCTCTTTGATCGTCGCAATGCCATTTAATGGCGTCTTGATGTCCGACTTTGGTGCAGATGTAGTCAAAGTAGAGCCGCTGACCGGCGATCCTTACCGCTCGGCTGGGGCAATCGTTGCTAGCGAAGGTAAAAGGTTTCAATCATTAAACCGAGGCAAACGGAGCCTAGCGATCGACCTTGCAACGAAAGCAGGGCGAGAGCTGCTCTATCGTATCCTGCCTGATTTCGATGTTGTCACAATAAACTACCGTCCAGGCGTCGCGGAACGCCTGGGCATCGATTATGAAACTTTGAGCGAAATCCATCCAGCGCTGGTCTACGGAGACCTCACAGGGTTCGGCCCAAGTGGACCGATGGCTGGAGCCGGGGCAACCGATCTGGCTGCAGCAGCCTACGCAGGATTGGTAGTGTCCAGTAACAAAGTCGGTCCCAGTGGTGAACCACAAGGGGTGGCTCCACCGATTGCCGACTATCTCACCGGCCTAGGGATCGGTATGGCAGTGGTAGCTGCCTTACGTCATCGTGATCGCACAGGGGAAGGGCAACTGATCGAGGGCTCACTGCTGCGTTCAGCACTGGCAATTCAGGATGTAGCGGTGATGCGTCATCCAATTACAGATGTCACCATGCGCGACCCAATGATCGAAGACCTGCAAAAGATGCGCGCAGATGGCGCCTCCTATCCCGAGCAACTTACTAGACGCAACGAACTCATCGACTCTGGCGCCGGGCCACCTCGACTTTATTACCGATCTTATGTCGCAAAAGACGGCGCTATTGTCCTCGGATGTCTTACGAAAACCAATAGAGACGGCGCACGCAATGTACTCGGAATGAACCATGACCGAAGCGATGATCCCGACTTCGACGCACGCGATCCAGACAGCAGGGCAGAGACAGACATATGGGTTGCCGAAGTAGAGAATCGCATGCGCAAAGAAACAGTCGCTCATTGGCTGGCAGTATTCCGAGAAGCCGGTGTTCCATGCGCGCCTGTGCAATTTCCGGAAGAGATGGCCGATGACCCTCAGGTCGAGGCGCAGAAACTCATGGTCAATCTCGAACACGAAATCACAGGACCACAACGAGTGGTAGGGCCGATCGTATCGATGTCCAAGACTCCGCTAACAGCACACCGTGCTTCTCCACCACTAGGGCGACATACCACTGAAATCCTCGAAGAGTCTGGAATCACATCAGTCGAGATCGATCAGTATCGTAAGCAGAAAGTCATCGGCGGCGAATAACGGACTACCGCCTACCCCTCAACTGACAAAAGCAACATTCATGATGAGCGAGAATTGACATTTCAAAAGAGAGCATGTCTATCAAATGTCGCGTTGCTGCGACAGTGCTTCATCGAACTAGGTGACATCAGTCGATCAGTGCCACGAGGATCGAATCAAACACTGCCTCTGCCTTCTCTCTCATCTCTTCGTCAGTCGCATCCTGAATTGGATGTTGGACGAACAGCCGCTCTACCTCGGGTAGCCCCAGCGATTCGGCTTGTGCGGTAGCAGCATCGCAAAACTCGGTCGACGCAATAAAGACCGATGGAATGCTCTGAATTTCGAACCAAACCGTGTCGTGCACACTGCACGTTGTGCAAGAACCTCAGTCGGCAAGTGCTTCGATAACGAATCCACATTCCTCAGCGATCTTCCGCCGCAGGTCTTCCGGTGCGGGTTTCGTAAAAGTCGGTTTGCTATAGCGCTTGACCTCGATCTCAGGCAATCGTTCGTTGAAAAGTTCCTCTAGGCGATCGAGCAGCACATTCCCTCGCGGTTTTGAAATGTCGAGGAGGCCCACCGTGCCACTAATGTGCTCCGGGCGGGGCGTCAGCTCACGCCTGATCGGTACCCGCTCATCCGTAGGGTCTAGAATTTGTAACGACATTGCACTACTCCTCGATCTTGCGACTTACGATCTGGGAACCGCGCGGCCCAGTCGCCCAACCTTGAAACACTGATGAAAACTTCCCAGCTTCCGATCCAGCTACCACTATATGAATATTAGCTGGATTCGCGAACTTCGGAACCATTTCACGAAGCTGATCTTCCGTCGGCCCATCATCGCCAAAACGATCAGACGAAATACCTACTCCTGAATCTTCGTCAGCTAACAGCTCTCTCATTGGTCGCGACGAAGCTTCTTGGATACGGGCACGTAACTGTTCCTTCGTCCAACCTTCTGTCTGCAAAGTATCGAGATGCTCGGGGCAAAGCACTAAGAACGTGTCTGATGCACCATGCGTTTTTGGATGAGCGATACCTTCAAGCACCATCCCGATCGATCCACCGATCTGCCGTGCGCTCCTCGAAGTCTGATCAATGATCAGGGACGGTCCCCCGGTAGCAGCAAATAGCGTGACGACCGAATCTTCAGCCTTGAAACCATGTTCGACATGATATGGATCCCAAGGTGTTCGCTCCTCCCATTCAGCAAAACAGAGGGTGAATTTAGACGGACTCCCATGTGTAGAGCGCTCCGTGCCGCCGGGTTTGCCGCCACCAATATTCCGAAGCACAAGGCGAACGGCACGCCCGATTGCGGCATTCGGTCGGTTTCCCGTGCCCAAAGCACCAAGTTTCGAATTGAAACCGAGCCTGTCCCGGATCGGCCCGTTAATCAGCATCAGCGGCGTCCCACCCATCGTCGTAGCGCTGACGCCGTGAATATTGAATTCATCGGTGCACATCGCCTCGACCGCGGCGAGTACGACCGGTAAGTATTCTGGCTTACAACCAGCCATTACGGAGTTTATTGCAACTTTCTCGACGGTAACCGGAGCTAGATTGGGAGGTACAACCGCAACCTGCTCCTGCGGATCGCGGGTTGTACCTCCCAACATACGAAGTACTCGCTGCGGTGTAGGAGGAACGACGGGCAGACCGTCAGTCAACCCTTGAGCGAACAGGAATTCGTGAACGTCATCATCACTACCAATCTCTACTCGCCGGGCCCGTAACGGACTTCCGACAGACTCTGCTCTCAAACGTTCTGCGATCATCGGCTCCACTGATCGAGATCCGCATCCTGGACGCGACTCCGGCAAGTCATCCCACATGATGTCCGGTCCTGTAAGCGCACTAAGTGAGCACAACTCGGCAATCAATGCACGCCAGTCTTCACGTCCAAAACCGATGAAGCTTCGTAATTGTTGACCTTCTCCGTCCGTAAGAAAAATAGCCGGCACGGTATCGAGGTCATACGCAAACGACACAGAGAGCGCGTCGTCATCGAGCATCGGCACTGTTAGATCGTGCCGTTCGATTAACAGAGCGTTCCCGGGCGTGTCTTGACCAACCACCCATACATCGATCGCGTCTCCGAAGGCACGGTGAGTTGCCTCAATCAATGGCAGAGAAAGGGCACATGTCTCGCATTCCTCGTGAACAAAGCACAAAAGGGTATTACGGCCTGTAGGGAAGCTTCGATCAACGTTCCCGAAATCAGTAAGGGTGAACGATGGGAGTGCGCTCTCAATCGCCATCAGATACTCCTCTGTAGTCAGCAGGTTAGTGAGATTATCAATTGTCAGTCAGCAAGTACCCTGAGAATTTAGTTATCGGATTTACCTCTTCGTGACATTCACACTCTAACGCTTCACAGAGTAAGCTATCGCCCATGCGTCAGATGCCTTCGTGAATCGAGTTATTATCGGGCGCTCATCGATTCGAACGAAAACTGGGAAAGTAGGAAATCAATGTTCTTCGAATTACGGCAATACTTAGTCAGGCCCGGTAAAAAGGATGAGTGGGTGCGAATGATGGAAGATGAGATCATTCCGTTCCAGCAGTCACAAGGAATGGTCATCGTTGGAAGCTTCACAGGCGAGGAAGATGAATCGACGTACATTTGGATACGCCGATTCGACTCAGAGCAGGAGCGCGAAGAGCAGTATGCAAAGGTCTACGATTCAGAGCACTGGAAAAACAACATCGGCCCTCGCATCCCGGACCTGATCGATCGTGGAGCAATGAATATCCAACGGATAGAACCTACAAAATTATCGCCGCTGCGCTAGTGTGATAGCCGCGGGCGGAAGCCGGCCCTAGCCATCGATCAGCGCGCCGAATACCCACCGTCAACGGGTAATGCAACGCCTGTGATAAAAGAAGCATCGTCGCTGACCAGAAAGGCTGCTGCTGAGGCGACCTCATCATCTTGTCCGAGGCGCCCCATGGGATGAAGGGACTGCAGCATTTCCTCGGCACCGGGACGCTCTCTCATACCAGCTGTCATCGGCGTGTATATGTAACCAGGGCAGATCGCATTCACGCGCACACCCTGTTGTCCAAAGTTAATCGCGAATTGCCTGGTCAATCCAACAACACCATGCTTCGAAGCGACATAGGCAGCGCTACGATCTGGCGTAAGCTCACCGGTTTCGGCTAATGCAGTGGTGGTTCGCCCGCCAGAGGTGACTAACGCGTTAAGACCTGCAATCGAGGCGATATTAACGATCGCACCACCACCATGGTCAGCAAGCATCTTTGCACCATGGAGCAGACCGTAGTAGACACCGCTCAGATTGACATCGATCGTTGCGTCCCAACCGTGGTATCCACCAATCCCAGCGTTGTTGACGATGATATCGATCCCGTCGAACTCATCGTTAGTGCGTTCTAGTGATTCTTTCACCGCGCCACTATCAGTAACATCAAGTGGCATCGCGACTGAATGACCGCCAAGATCTGCGATTCGAGCTGCTGTTTCCATCGCGCTTTCCTCATTGAGATCGGCACACATCACAGCAGCTCCGTCAGCTGCAAAGCGATATGCCATCGAACGCCCTAGCCCCGAACCAGCACCAGTTACAAGCGCCGCACGCCCTTGCAGTCGATCATTCATATCTCACCTCCATCAATCTTGTAAGAACGCCGGCTTCCGTCTGGTCAAAAGATAGCGCCGCGGTCACGGCAAAGCCTTCTTGCCTCGCGTAGCCTCGATCGAGCAACTCTACACAGACATAGCCGACCATCGATTCATTGTTTCGAAGAATCATTGCCCTAAATCACTTCGGTCTCTGAATACTGTCGTAGATCCGCGATGGCCATGCCCAATTCATCGATGTAAACCTCGTGGTTGTGCTCGCCTAAGAGTGGAGGACGGCGGCGCATGCGAACAGGCGAGTTACTGAAACGGTATGGCGCTCCTGGGTAACGAACAGATTCTTCGTGACCAGGCAGCTCTCCTCTCCAAAAGAAATCACGATCCTCCCAATGAGGGTCGTCAAGGTTCTGTTCGGGACGACGAACGATGCCCCAAGGAAGGTGTAATGCCTGACCTCGACGATAAACCTCTTCGGCAGTCAATGATTGGACAAAAGAACCAATCGTATCGGCAACATGATTCCGAATCTCAACATCGCGATTGGGATCTGTATAAAGCACTTCGAGATATTTCGGATCGTGAAGATCACCAGCCAAATCATACTCATCCATCCAACGAAGAAGACCTTCAAAAATCTTTGCATCGCGTGGGATACCACCACCCATCAGCAGTATGTAATCACCATCCGTACACTTGTACTGCCAGGGGGAATTGCGCTCAGCTGCCGCGTGTCGACCTGTTTGACGAATTACACGCTGGCCAAGAAATTCCCAATTCGGAAAGGATCCTTCGGTCGTTGCACTAACAGCTTCATGAATCGAAACATCGATGAGTTGTCCGATCGGATGGTCACCGTCATCGTAGTTATCGTCACGAAGCCATAGTGCTGCTAGCAATGCCGTTAGCGCATATTCATTCGACATCGCGATTGAATGTTCGCCATCGGATCGGATCGGAGGTAGTGAGTGATCGTCATATCCAGTACTCATCATTGGTCCACCAAGCGCGAGCTGAACTAGGTCGCTCGACGCCCAATCTTGCCAAGGACCATTAAGGCCGAATGGTGTAATCGAGCACCAAATCAGCCCAGGTTGTAGAGTGCGAAAATGATCTGCACCGATACCAGCGTCGTCTAAAGTACTGGAACCAGTCCCGTCGAGAACGACTTCGGTACGTGCAACCAATGCCGACCAGATCGACACGCTCTCTTCGCGTTCGAAATCAAGCGTAACGCTGCGCTTAGAGGTATTGGCCGAAGCGAACCTCAGGCTATGGTTCGTGTCCGGCCGATCGTTGACATACGGGCCTATGTGACGACTGCGAGCACCTTGACGCGGCTCTACACGAATCACATCAGCGCCTGCATCGGCAAGTAACTTGCCGGCGACCTCAGCAAGATCACCAACTTCAATCACACGCAAACCTTCAATCGGACCTACGCTTTCTGTATTAAGTTGGGAGGCCATCAGATAGCCAGCTCAGCCATCATTTGACTAACTTCTTCTTCGGAATAACCAAGTAACTCGGTAAGTACTTCGACTGTATCGCCTCCAAGAAGTGGAGCACCTCGCACCATACGCCAACGGGCATCGGAAAACTGAACCGGATAACCCTCGTAGCGGTGTTCGCCAAGTTCGTCATGTGGTGCTGAGGGATAAAACCCGCGAGCGGACAGCTGCTCATCGATCTCCATCTTGTCATCAGTACGCTGGCAAAGCCCAGCTGGAACACGACGAGCTTGGAGAGCATGCATCAAATCTCTTGCAGACTGCGATCTGGTGAGCACTGTGATTGCAGTGTCAAGTTCGTCCTCGTTACGTTTTCGAGCATCGTTCGAATTAAAGCGTTTGTCTGAAGCCATATCGGGGCTTCCGAGAACGTCACAGAGTGCACCCCATTGTTCTTCGGTCTCAACAACAATAGCTATCCAGCGATCGTCCTCGAAGTCATCTCCCGCGCAACGATAGGTATTATGTGGCGCTATCGATGGGTATTCGGAGCGATTACCTATACGCTGGTACTTACGACCATTCACCTGATAGTCAAGAACTGGTACCGCAGTCAGTACCATACCTGTCTCAATCTGCGCGATATCTATATGCTGCGCTTCTCCCGTGCGCCGGCGATGAAGGAGTGCCATCAGCACAGCAACTGCCCCATAGTAGCCAGCTGTATGGTCAAGGTAGGAATAACCCCATCCGGCAGGATCTTCGTCAGGTAATCCAGACATCTGAGTAGCTCCGCTGACCGCTGCCGCAGTGGGACCCCATGTAATATTCAACCTATCGCGACCAACCTGCCCAAAGCCTGAAAGAGACACATAAATAGCCTGTGGATTTAACTCCTGTAAACGTTCCCAACCGAATCCCATACGTTCAAAAGCACCAGCACTAAAATTTTCAATGACAACATCAGATTGAGTAACCAACCGCTCCACAACTTCGCGACCACTCGGATGGTGGAGATTCGCTGTGATTCCTCTCTTATTGCGATTGAAGTTGCTATGAAATCCGCTGCCATTCAGACTCATCGGTTCATCAGGACGCTGCAATCCGAGTCGCATTGAGTCAATGTACGACTCGTTTTCGACCTTAACCACGTCAGCCCCAAGATCGGCGAGAATCCGCGTGGCCTGAGGTCCAGCAACGATCCAAGTGAAATCGCAGACGCGAAGCCCAGCCAGCGGTAATGGCCGAGCATCTCCTGATCGGTCAGTCTCCTCAAGAATTCCCATCGAGGCCTCTCATCTATTCCGAAGCGTTATCGCTGCCCTTAAGTAATCTCCAGCAGTGGTCGTCCACAGGGGACACGTTCTCATCTCAACCTTTAGCCCAATTCTTGACAGGCTCATCAATTCAGCACGACTCAATACTTTGTGCGGATTGAAGCAAACAAGCCTAACAACTGAGACAGTGCCCTTTGGTTCTTCTGCATGACAGATATCATTCCAAGATCAAGCCAATGAAGCAGCAATAAGTAATGCACCCAGCGAACCTGAAACAACCACGCTCGCTGCGTAAACCAATCGTTGCTGTGCTGCATTATCTCGCTGGTAGAGGAAAGCAAGTTGCTCCGATGTCAGCATTATTTCTTCTTGTCTCCGCTTTACCACTTCATGTAGTCCGGACCGAGCGGTACCGCTGAATGCAAATGCTGCTGATCGAAAAGCCCAGATCATCACCAAGGCAGAAAACAAGAATGCAATCAGTTCCTGAACCATCACTAACCTCCGCGCTGCACTCTCTGACTAGCACTAGCTAATACGCAACTTTTTTAGATTTAGTCATTCTGTGAAAATAAGAATGACTAAAATGGCCCAATCTCTCCTATCCCGATATCAGCATCTACGCGCGAGCAGGAGCGCGCCCAAAAGATGCTTGTAATTCCAGCGCTGCTTCTCGGATTGCCACCTCACCAGCATCAAAAATGTGTGGAGTGCCGAAAAAGCCGTGCAAGTGACCATCCACCCGATCGAGACGAGTCGATACGCCAGCTGCTTCAAGGCTGCGTGCGTAAGCTTCGCCTTCGTCACATAAAGGATCGTACTCGGCCGTGATCACATGAGCATGGGGTAACCCCGAAAGGTTCGAGGCATGAGCTGGAGATACACGGGGATCAGTGCGACTGACAGGCCCATCATCAGGAACATACTGATCCCAAAACCAAATCATCGAAGCACGGGACAATCCGAAACCGTCCGCACACGTCTGATACGAAACAGTGTCCATCCTCGAATCGGTAACCGGATAGACTAAAAGCTGATGTACGAGTACTGGGCCTCGATCACGAGCATCTAGCGCAACGGCAGCAGCAAGGTTGCCACCAGCACTGTCACCACCTACCGCGATCCTTGCAGCATCAGCTCCCAACTCTGCTGCGTGTTCAGCTGCCCAGGAAGTTGCTGCGATACTATCCTCGTAGGCAGCAGGAGCAATGTCCTCAGGTGCATGACGATAGTCGACCGAGATAACAATCGTCTGAGATTGCTGAGCAAGCCGTCGACATACCGCATCGGCCTCATCGAGTCCGCCGGTCACCCAGCCGCCTCCATGGAACCAGATCAGCAACGGTAATCCTGACTCACCTGACGGCCAATAGATACGTGCAGGGATTCCCTTATTCACGTCCAATACACGGTCTTCTACTCTCGATAGCTCAGGGCCTTTCGGAACGTCGCCGAGTCCAGCACGGCGACGTTCTCGAGCAATTGTTGCGCCTGTCTCCCATATCGGCGAAAGAGCCAAGGACGCGAGCTGTTCGAGATATTTCTTCGACTGTGGGTGCAATGTCATCAGATAACTCCATCCCGGCCGATCTAGCTTGCCGGCCCGAAGCTGCCCCTATGTTAGCGACCAATAATCAAATCAGCGCGCCTCAAAATTTGGTTCCCGTCGTTCACGAAGCGCTGAGCGTGCTTCTTGAGCATCCTGCGAATTAGCAAGAATGCCAGACGCGTTCGATGTTAAGACAGCGGTAGTTTCAAGCGTACTGTCCATTGCCGCACGGATAACGCGCTTGTTCACCCAACTCACTAGCGGTGGATTACGCATTATGCGGTCACAGAGCGCACGAACTTCATCTTCGAGCTCATCTGCCGGTACCATCTTGTTCAATACTCCCCATTCTGCTGCAGTTTCGGCGTCAAGATGGCCGGTAAACGAG
>Ga0310344_10002152_pt1 | contig 14850 bp, 11 predicted proteins | sample HC15DNA20200_MG_FD_203801 | JGI IMG/M metagenome (GOLD analysis project Ga0310344, IMG submission 203801) | Marine microbial communities from station ALOHA, North Pacific Subtropical Gyre - HC15-DNA-20-200_MG | ecosystem: Environmental > Aquatic > Marine > Oceanic | place: Pacific Ocean: North... | reverse complement strand
AATAACATACCTGTCCCAGGCACTGTAACTTTCGAGCCAAAAGGGGCGTGTATGGTTTGCGTTGAAGCGACCACATTGCCATCTGAGTCGGCAGCCGCCAGATGAGTCGTATGAGGGGACTCGCCACTGACGGCATCGGCCGTCGGCCGAGCCCTATCAATTTTTATCCACTCTCTTCTCTGAGACGCGAACGATTTCGAAACCAACATATCGATCGGCACATCAACAAATAACGGATCTCCCGTATATTGCTTTCGGTCTTCGAAGCCGATCTTCAGTACTTCAGCTAAGATATGCATCGCATCTACTGAGGCGAATCCCATCGAACCAAGGTCGTAATGTTCTAGAATATTTAACATCTCAACCACCTGCACACCTCCTGCCGAAGGGGGTGCTGGTCCTATAATTGCATGGCCCCGATATTCCCCCACAACTGGTTCTTGCGGAAATGTGCGATATTGCGACAGGTCGTCGCGAGTTAAAATACCACCAACACGCTGGAGGTAATCAATGGTTACACTCCCCAAAACCCCTTCATATAAATACTCTGGCCCATAGACGCCAATATTCGTCAGCGTCTCTGCATACTCCTTTTGAACGAGGCGATCCCCAGATTTGATCGGTGATCCGCCCGGCATAAAGGTTTTTGCGGTTTCTGGAAAACGCCTCATCGATTCCGCAACAGCACTGACAATACCTGCAAGATAAGGAGTGACTAGAAATCCTTCACGCGCATACCGAATTGCCGGTTGCAATACATCTGCCAATCGAAAAGTGCCACAAGCTTCCAATGTTTCGCACCAGCCCTTCAAAGACCCAGGCACTCCAACCGCCAGTGGACCGACATCGTTTTCTCCATTTTCAGTCTCCTGATATCTGGGCCAAGTGTCGGACACTGTTTGATACATGTCGGCAGCTGATGCTGCAGGCGCCACCGCGTAATTATTTAGAAACCAGTTGCTTCCATCAGCGCGACGTATATTTGTCATTCCAGCCCCGAAAATACCAACCATCATGGGCTCAACCACCGTGAGAGCAAAAAGGCTGGCTATCACCGCGTCAACCGCATTTCCCCCCGCAGCCAACATTTCAATACCCGCTGCGCTACCAAGCGGGTGGTTTGTCACCACCACTCCTCTTGATCCTGTCACAGGGTGTTTTTCTAGTTGCATGGCAACTCCTTATACTCAGCTATGGGCGGAAACAAGACCGCAGAATGCTTTATGCGCTATAATAACTTCCTTCACCTAGTAGTAAATTGCGCTGGGCCATCCTTTCGAAGGGCCTGTCCAGCGAAGCATTAATTGGAAGAGAAAAACATGCGGCTTTCCAAAAAGATGGACCGGCTCGGGACCGAGACAGCGTTCGAAGTACTTGCTCGCGCTGAAGCTTTGAAGGCAGACGGTCACGACATCATTAACTTAGGTATTGGTCAGCCGGACTTCCAAACGCCGAAACATGTTGTCGACGCCGCAGTCAAAGCCCTCGTCGATGGACACCATGGCTACACACCCGCTCCAGGGATTCCCCAGTTACGAGAAGCGGTTGCAGCGTACATTGAGCGGTATCGGCATGTTTCCATCGACCCGAACCATGTCCTAATTATGCCTGGTGGTAAACCCACCATGTTTTTCGCCATTCTCATGTTTGGAGAACCCGGCTGTGAAATCCTATATCCGAATCCCGGGTTTCCGATCTACGAATCAGTAATTGAATTTTCAGGGGCCCGCGCCGTGCCTATTCCATTACTCGAAGATAAGAACTTTTCGTTTGACGCAGAAGCAGTTCTGCAGCAAATAACACCTGCGACCCGCCTAATTATTTTGAACTCACCAGCCAATCCGACGGGCGGTTCTGTTCCCAAAGATGAAATAGATAAGCTAGTCGATGGTTTGGAACGGTATCCTGAGGTCGCGATCCTCAGCGACGAAATTTACTCCCGAATGTGTTATGACGACCATAAGCATGTTTCCTTACTCAACTATCCTCAGATAAGGGATCGATTGATCCTTCTTGACGGTTGGAGCAAGACCTACGCGATGACAGGCTGGAGGATGGGTTTCTCCATTTGGCCCGACACACTAATCGAAAAAGCCGTTCGACTCGCTATCAATTGTCACTCGTGCGTCAACGCATCAGCGCAATGGGCTGGCATCGCTGCATTGAATGGTCCTCAGGACGACGTCACCAATATGGTTACCGCTTTTGATGAGCGTAGAAAATTTGTTGTCCAGGGACTGAATCAACTATCCGGGATTAGCTGTCGAACACCAACGGGAGCCTTCTATGCCTTCCCCAATATCACGGGTACGGGTAAAGACTCTCGAACACTACAAACCGAACTCCTCGAAGAGATCGGCGTTGCAACCGTCGCCGGCACCAGTTTTGGCAAATTTGGAGAAGGATACTTACGATTTTCCTATGCCAACTCTCTCGACAATTTGGAGCGGGCGATTAAACGAATCGATAGCTACCTCTAAGTCAGGACTTATTTTAACCCTGAGTGTCGAAGTAGCGCGTCGATCCGAGGCTCTCGCCCCCGAAAAGCCTTGAACATTTCCAGGGCATCCACAGACCCCCCAACGGCCAATACTTCCGTTAGGAATCGATTTCCAGTTTCCCTATCAAAAATGCCCACTTCTTCAAATGCTGAGAAAGCATCAGCCGACAATACTTCAGCCCACAGATAGCTGTAATAGCCAGCCGCATAACCACCAGAAAATACATGCCCAAACGCCCAGGGGAAACGATCATAATCAGGAGGTGGTACAAGTGCAGTGCTCTTTCGCACTTCCTCTATCACCTTAAAAATATCGATGGACCCAGGGCTACTATGCACCGCCATATCGAAAAAACCAAACTCCAATTGGCGCAAGACAGCCAAACCAGACTGAAAATTTTTTGCTAACACAACCTTGTCAAGAAGTGCATCGGGTATCGGTTCTCCGGTTTCCCAATGACCCGATATCATACGCATTGATTCTCGTTTCCAGCACCAGTTTTCCATTATCTGACTCGGGAGCTCTACCGCATCCCAAGCCACTCCATTTATTCCCGAAATGGAAGCAAAACGCTGACTTGTTAGCATATGGTGTAAGCCATGGCCAAACTCATGAAACAGAGTAACCACTTCATTATGCGTCAACAAAGCAGGCTTTCCTTCTACTTGACCAGCGAAATTGCACGTTAAATAGGCTACTGGCAACTGTAAGAAGTTGCCTATTTCCCTACGTACCACGCAATCCGCCATCCACGCTCCACTTCGTTTTGCCTGCCTGGAAAATGGATCCAAGTAGAACTGAGCTACTAGAACACCTTGATTTCTCACCTCATAAAAACGTACGTCTTCGTGCCATTTATCAAGCGGTTCCGACGACGATATCTGGACGCCATATAAGCTTTCAGCTACTTGAAACATTCCTGCAAGCACTTTTTCTAACGGAAAATAGGGACGTAATTCTTCTTGTGAAACCGAGTATTTTTGAGTACGCAAGCGTTCGCTTAAGAAGCGAATATCCCAAGCACTAATACTTTCCAAAGAATAATATTTTGATCCAAAATCCTGTAATTCCTGTAGATCTTTTTGGGCTTTAGGAAGCGATTGATCCAACAAACTTTTTAAGAACGATAGTACTTCATCGGTACTACGCGCCATTTTGCGTTCGATCGATAGTTCCGCATAGTTTGAGAAACCTAAAAGTGAAGCTAACTCTCTACGCAGACTCAATATTTCGTCAATCACGTGCGTGTTGTCATACTGCCCAGCCGTAGGTCCCACGTCAGATGCTCGAGTGACATAAGCCTCGTGAACTTCTTTCCTCAAACTCCTATTTTCAACATGATCCATTACACCCAAGTATGAAGGTGCCTCTAAAGTCAATGCGTAACCATCAAACCCACGAGATTTTGCCGCTTCAGCCGCTAGTGCAATATTTACATCGGGGAGTCCTTCTAGCTCACTGACGTCAGCAATCTCCTTCACCCAATCATCTGTTGCATCCAATACGTTATTAGAAAACAAACTTGTTATTTCAGACAGTCGTCTAGAAACCTCTCCAAACCGTTTCTTTTGATCAAGCGGTAATGCCACTCCAGATAATTCAAAATCTTTAATTGCATCTTTTATAACTTTCCTTTGATCTATGGAAAATTCAGCATAAGCACTACTTTGGGAAATCTTGAGGTAGGCCGAATAAAGAGGTTGAAGCTGGCCAATTTCTGTCGAATATTCCGACAGCTTCGTAATGCTGGCATCGTGTGCCTTTCGCAATTCAGGGGTACTTGCTACCGCATTGAGATGTGCAATGGGTGACCACACCTTGGATATACGATCATCTAATTCTTCTAGCGGCGCGACCAAGTTATTCCATGTCGGCTCCTCTCCCACAGCCTCCAGAATTGACTCAATCTCCTTCGTGTTGCTTGCAATCAACCGGGAAATAGTGGCTTCAATCTCACTTGGATTTATCTCCAGGTGGCGTGGCAGATCAGTATTCTTACTCATTGTTTCGGTCACAGGACTTCTAATTTTCCATATAAAGAAAAGATGTTCCGTACCTCCGAATATTATTGCAAGTGATTCGTAAACAAAAAGTGAAACGGCAACGCCAATATCAACCGCAAGAAAGTAATGCTGTCGAATTCACTGTATACTGCGGGGTTTTTCACGACAAACCTAAGAGAAGAATTCGATTGGAACCAAAAGCTCACACGCGCATCAAATGTTCTATGTCGCCGCCCTGGGCCAGATTTGTCTTTTTGCCAATACCTGTCATCGATACTTCTAACAAATTGCCCGCTTCTAAAAACTTGAAGGGAGCAAACCAATCATAGGATCAAAACCACCGGAGGAAAGGTCTCTTGGGAATGCAGTCCCAAGCTCAATAAGAGATACCGAAGAGGATCAAAAAAACAAACGCGAAGGTGAGTTCACTAAGGGCAAAGTAAGCAGTCACCTAATTCGTCTTGGCTCCTTTATGGCGATGGGTTCACTAACAATGAATGTCGCCCAACTAGCAGAAGCGATTTACCTAGGAATCGTCGGAACCGAAGCTCTCGCCGCAATGGGATTTGCATTCCCATTGACCATTCTATTATTCGCATTTGCTGGCGGTATAGGAACCGGCTCCTCATCTGTTATTGCACGAACTGCTGGCGCCGGCAACAAAGACCGAGCGGCGTACTTAGTTACCCACGCCGAACTTCTAGCTATCATCATCGGCGTTTTATTAGGTCTTGTTGGGTACGCGGTAGCACCACAAGTGATCACCATATTGGGAGCAACCGGTGTAGTTCGAGACATGACCATCGACTATCTGCGTGTGTACATGATCGGTGTGCCTTTTTTTATGCTGTCCATCGTCGGATCCACAGTACTTCGAGCAACCGGCAGCGCCGCCAGTCCGGGCATCGTTATGACAGCGGGATCAGTACTTCAAATCATCATTGGACCTATACTCATATTCGGGTGGTTTGGCCTGCCTGAACTTGGCATCGCCGGAGCGGCTTGGGCTTACGTCATATCACGTATATTGAGTTGCGTGTTGTATGCTTGGCTACTTATTAGAGCCAACATGGTCAGGTGGACTCTTACTGGCGCCATAAAATCTTGGACGGCCATATTACATGTAGGGGGACCAGCGATCGCAAGCGGTTTAGTCATGCCGTTTTCCATGATGCTCGTTACCAAGCTGCTAGCCGGGCATGGCCACGAAGTAGTAGCTGGATTCAATGTCGCATCGAGAGTTGAAACCATGGCCCACATGATCCTGTGGTCCGTCTCCTCATCAGCGGAACCATTTGTCGGGCAAAACTGGGGTGCAGCCAAATATCAGCGCGTAAAATCAGCGCTGAAAATGTGTCATGTCTTCTGTCTCGTTTGGGGGGTATTTACCTTTTTGCTTATGCAAATGTTTGGAACCGCGATAGCCTCGCTAATCGATGACAATGAGACAGTGGTCGCTGTCGCCTACTGGTTCTTTCTTTATATCCCCCTAAGTATCGGGTTTATGGGCATGACACAAGTGGCAAGCTCCAGTTTCAACGCGCTCGGTAAACCGGCCCCGCCTTTTGTCATATCTTTATTGCGAACAATCATTATTTACGTCCCGCTGGTATATGCAGGGGATTATTTTTGGGGCTACCAAGGCATATTCTTAGCCACCGCCGTTACTAATGTCGGGGTTGGTCTACTAGCCTGGCGATGGAATAACAACTACATCAACCGTAAGACTCGATCTTTAGAATCACAGACCCCTTGAAATCACCGAGCTGAATTTTCATTTAGAACGAATTGAGCCCCTTTTTCAGCAATCATCACCGTTGGAGCATTCGTATTTCCCGAAGTGATTGTCGGCATGATTGACGCGTCTATGACACGCAAACTATCAATTCCATGTACGCGTAGGCGGTCATCAACGACGGCCATTGGGTCATTACCCATTTTGCATGTCCCTACAGGATGAAAGATGGTGGTACCCAAATCGCCGGCTGCCTCCAGCAACTCCGCATCTGTTTGTAGATGCGCGCCAGGCTTCCATTCTTCAGGCTCAAATCTCTTTAAATTTTCGGCTGCCATGATCTCTCTCGTGCGACGTATCCCCGCTAAAGCGACTTGTTGATCTCTATACGTCGACAAATAGTTCAGTCTAATGGAAGGTGGAGTGTTTGGATCCGAATTCGTGATATGCACCTGTCCTCGGCTCGTCGGGCGAAGATTGCAAACGGATGGGGTTATCGCATCAAATGAATGCAAAGGTTCGCCAAATCGATCAAGAGATAACGGTTGTACATGCCACTCCATATCGGCAAAGGCTTCGGAAGGATGACTTTTATCAAACGCGCCTAATTGCGATGGCGGCATAGTCAAAGGGCCGCTTTTCATGAGAGCGTATTGCAAGGCCATTCGAGCTTTACCCCACCATGTTTGGGTCATTTGATTGAGCGTAACCGTATTGTGAACGTAGTAAATGCTTCGAATCTGGAGGTGATCTTGTAAATTTTCACCAACTCCATCGAGCGGATGAAGTACATCTACACCACTCTTCGACAAAACCTCTGGTGAACCTATGCCTGACGTTTGCAGCAATTGAGGAGAACCTATCGAACCGGCACTCAAAATCACCTCTTTATTCGCTCTAAATATTTGTTCTCCAAATTTTCCTCGGGCTACCAAACCGGTAGCGCGTAATTTCTGAGAGGATTTGTCAAAAGTTATATTCTGGACAGTCGTATCGGAGAGTACATCTAATCCAGCCCTACTCATAACTGGTCGAAGAAACGCTTTGGTAGCACTCCAACGTACTCCGCGTTTCTGATTCATCTGAAAATAGGCATTGCCAAAATTATCCCCACGATTGAATTCCTTAATCTTAGGGATTCCCACACTATCCGCGGCCTCACGCCAGGCATCAAGCACTTCCCAGCTAACCCGTCGTTCTTCAACACGTAATTCACCATCAGCACCGTGATACAAATCGGCACCGTGCTGATAACTTTCAGAAGCTTTAAAGACAGGGAGAACATCCGACCAGGACCATCCTCGATTACCTAATTTTGCCCAATGATCATAATCGGCACTTTGTCCACGCATGTAGACCATCGCATTGATCGATGAACATCCACCCAAAACCCTTCCACGCGCATATCCGAGCGTTCTTCCATTCAAACCCGGATCTGGTTCAATCTCATAACACCAGTCGGTTCGCGGATTTCCGATGGTATATAAATAACCAACTGGAATATCTATCCAAAAATAGTCGTCCCGTCCACCAGCCTCAAGCAATAAGACCGAGTCACCTCGCGCGGACAATCGATTCGCAAGGACACAACCCGCTGTGCCTGCCCCCACCACTATGTAGTCGTAGACTGCATCCACCGTAAATTACCGAACGGCCTCTAGTACACCATCAACGATAGCGCTTGGATTTTTCGACCAACGGGTCACTACTACTATGTCAAATTCTGGTACTACACAAACCACATTTCCACCGGCACCTTGAGCCGCGAATGCGCCTTCACTTGCGTTCTTCCAGGCTGTATGCGCGGTGTTAAGCCACCACATAAAACCATATCGTCTATTGACGGAACAGACGCGTAAAGACTCGTTTACCCAATCGTCGGAAAGCAACCGCTTACCATTCCACACACCATTATTGAGCCATAAGAGACCGAAACGGGCGTGATCGTAGGTGCTAATCCAAATACCACCGCCCCAGTGCGCTCCACCCGGTACCGAAGGCAGCGATCTTCCATCAATGTCAACGTAGGCATTTTCGTAAGGGTACCAATCCCAACCATTCGTTGCGTCAATGGGCCCCATAATGTCCCGTCGTAGTACGTCTACAAGAGGTTCTCTAAAAAGGTGCAGCAACGCATAGGCTAATGCATTAACTCGCACATCGTTGTATTCCCAAAAAGCGCCAGGCTCTCTTAAAAGTCGAGCGACACCTTTTTTTTGGCTCCCGCCGGTTTCATCCTGCATCACTGAACGATTATGGTCGACAGTATCCGGAATACCAAAAAGTGAACCAGACCATTCACTCGTCTGTTGTAACAGATGTCGCCAGGTTATTTTTTGATTATGGACACTGGAAAACGCCTCGATTGGCAACGAGGCATAGATCGGTGTATCCAGATGTGGAATCAACCCTTGATCATAAGCTAGCCCAGCACAAGTCGACAGATAGCTCTTCGTCGCGCTAAAGGTGACATCAACACGCTCAGGATCTCCCCACACTGCTGCAACTCGACCGGACCGAACCACAATTCCTCCCGTCGGCCCGCGAGGCTTGGTGGGTCCAAATCGTCTGTTGTAGGGCGGCGGATCTTCTTGAGCGACGATCATCGAAATGTCCGTCGGCCAATCGATCTCCGTCGCTTCGGCTCGAGTTACCGCACTGCGCAATTTATCCGAATCAAAGCCCAACTCATCTGGAGAGGCAATGTCCCATTCAATCCCAGGGAAGTCCATTACTCATACTCGAAATAAGCGTTTGATACGACCTCTTTGTCTCCCACAGCACCATTGAATATGACCCGCCCCGGGCCATCCTGCCATGCGGAAATTCGAAGGGTGTCACCAAGAAAAACTGGCGACGAAAAACGCACCTTGATCTTACGAAAACGCCCAGGATCTCCATCGCATATGGCCTTTAATAACAGGTGCGCACAATGTCCAAAAGTACATAAACCATGCAATATCGGCTCATCAAATCCTCCAAATTTGGCGGAGTCTGGATCAATATGTAACGGATTATAGTCACCCGATAGTCGATAGATATGTGCTTGATTCTCAGCAATAAGGGCTTCGGTAGTATATGTAGGTGAAACGGTTGGGATAGCTATTTTTTCCGAATATGTCGTCCCGGAACCATCAAAGGGTTCTATATCACCGAGCGCCTCAACTCCACGTCGAAAAGAGCCGTTGACCATACGAATACAATCGTTTCCTTCCGCATCCGACACCACACTCTCATACTCACAAAACCCATTTCCTTTGCCTCGAGGATGCACCCCAATCAAGCGTGATCGCACAGAGACACTTCCGGATAGGGGCAGCGGTTTTAAAACTTCGAGATAACGTTCAGCATCTATTGTCAAAGGTCCAGGTGAGTTTGGGATCAAATTGATATCAACAGGTGCTCCCGAACCACCCCACCGTATTGCAAAAGTGGGGAAAACGGCAAAATCGGGGTGTTTTTCATAAATAAAGCCTAAATCTGCTAGCCCGATACCAACCGCGTACAACAAAACGTCACGTTGATCGTATGATATGTTGACTGAATCTCCCCACGGACCAGGATCGCCACCCGGCAGCGCCGCCAAAGCTTGGTATGTAGCCACTGTCTACTCCTCTATTTCGATATGCCTAATGTAAGCTCTTCGAGTTGCTACGTCGATCTCTGACAAGCACGATAGCTAGTCATCGCGAATGGAATTAAATTGGCTAACTAAAGTTCTTTTCGAAAAAAAAACTGCAATCACGTCGTTTACTTCTGAATGCGGTAACATGCTTAGGAAATAAATGGGAGGGGACCCGAAGTTGAGTTACAACAAACCTATTCCTAACCAGGGTAATCATACGAAGCCTTTCTGGGAAGGAGCGAAAAACGGCCAATTAATGCTACCGCGCTGCGTCGACTGCAATCGCGTGCATTGGTATCCAAGACACATATGTCCTAACTGTCACTCTACTAATCTCGAATGGATCGAAGGTAGCGGTGAAGGGAGCATTCACACTTACGCAGTCCAACACATGGCTTTTGGACCATGGGCTGAGGAAGTCCCTTTCGTCACCGCCTACATTGATCTCAAAGAGGGAGATCGAATGCTGACAGTATTAAGGGGTGTGGACGCGACTAAGCCAGAAGATATTCAGGTTGGGGCTGCCGTGAAGGTTGAGTTCGAGCAAGCCAACGACGACACCTTCATTCCCTATTGGCGCGTAGTCGAGGAGTAACCAAATGCCAGGACAATTATTTAAAGCGGCAGCGATTGCTGGTGCAGCAGAAGCCAACGAAATCGGTTTTTTAGAAAACCCCGTAACTGCCCTTGAGTTACACATACAAGCAATAAAAAATGTGTGCGACCAAACCGGCATACCCATCGCAAAGATCGAAGGAGTTTTTTCGACCGGCTGGTCAACCGAATTGTGTGAACACTTAGGTATAACACCAAAGTACATCGACACAACGGCTGTTGGCGGTTGCTCCTTTGAAATGCATGTGCACCATGCTCTTGCCGCAATTCACTCAGGTATTATTGACGTTGCGTTGATTAGCCATGGAGAAAACGGCCACTCTCGTCGGAAGATAGGAGGCGGTGGATCAGGTAACTATGGGGCAGGAGCTGGAGCCTTATCCCCAGCTGCGGAAATGAGCATGGCTTACGGATTAGGGGGCGCACCCTCTAACTATTCGCATGCCATGGTACGTCATATGCACAGGTACGGAACGACCTCTGAGGACTATGCGCATATTGCCAAGGTCACACGAGATTGGGCTACTCTTAATCCAAGAGCTGCCATGTACTCGAAAGAAAAGCATCCGTTTGGTGGGCCGATAACCGTTCAAGGAGTCCAAGAATCACGAATGATCTCTTGGCCATTAACTATCTTGCACTGCTGCATGGTCACTGACCACGGAGGTGCAGTACTAGTCGTGAGCCCGAAAGTAGCGGCAGGTTTAAATAACAAACCCGTTTGGATTGCCGGCGCTGGAGAAAGTATGAGTCACGGTAACATGCTCGAAATGGGAGACTTCACAGCAACCTCTGCACGCCATTCAGCACAGACGGCATACACTATGGCGGGGATGGGACCATCCGACATGGAAATGGCCATGATCTACGATTCATTTACTATCACGGTGGCAATTACCGCTGAAATGCTAGGTCTTACTCCACCTGGAGAGGGTCATACGCTGTGGAAAGATGGTCATGCAGCTCCAGGCGGAAAATTTCCAGTAAATACCAATGGAGGAGGATTATCTTTTAACCATTCAGGTATGTACGGAATGCCCTTGCTGGTCGAAGCCTACCGACAGCTTTCACAAACCGCCGAAGATGGAGTTCACGGTGACAAGGGCAAACAAACCGACGCTCGTACCTGTGTAGTCAATGGAACTGGAGGTAGTTTGTCGACGACAGGCACATTAGTGTTAATGGCGGACGATTAGAGTAGAGGTGAGCTATAAAAGGCAATTTGTCGATTCCATAGCTCACCTCATCACTCACGGTCTAAAAAGCACGCATTTATGACAGGAACTACAGAGCTACATATAGACGGGCCTGTCGCTTCTATCGTCTTCAATCGCCCCGATGCTAGAAATGCGATGACTTGGACGATGTATGAGGAGCTTGAAAAAGCGTGCCTCGCAATAGAAAACAATTCTTCGATTCGTGTTGTGTCCTTGCGAGGTGCAGGAGGTAAGGCTTTTATTTCCGGTACCGACATCGCACAGTTTAGCGACTTCAAAACTGGATCAGACGGTGTGCTCTACGAGAAGCAAATCACGAAATATGTTGGTGCCGTCGCTAATCTTTCGGTTCCGACCATCGGAATCATTGAAGGTTGGGCCGTCGGTGGTGGAATGGCTATCGCAAGCGTTTGTGACTTTCGGATAGCCACACCAGGCACCCGTTTTGGTGTACCGATCGCGAAAACACTCGGTAACTGTCTTTCGGCCGCAAATTTGGGAGTGCTTGTCTCGACGTTGGGACTTCCGATGGTCAAGCGCATGTTGTTGCTCGCCGAAATGATTAACGCGGAAGAAATGATCGAGTCTGGTTATGTGCATGCAATCGTAGAAGTCGAATCACTGGAAGACCAGGTCAGTGATATGGTCGATCGCTTAATTCATAACGCGCCTATAACGTTACTTGCCACAAAAAAACTCTTGAATCGTATCAATGATTATTTGATCAAAGATGAAGACCTCATTGCACAGGTCTACGGGAGCAACGATTTTCATGAAGGTGTCGATGCATTTATCAACAAACGTTCACCAGAGTGGAAGGGCAAGTAAGAGCTGTTTAGTTTATTCTGGGGTGCAACTAACATTTGGAGAAAGAACCATGGGCGCCGCGAAATGGGATGAACTCAATACGGTCTCTCCGTCATACGCTTTGATAAAAGAACGTAATTTAGAAAAGAATTTAGAGGAGCTTGAAGCATACGGGCTGACCGTTATCCGGCCAGATCAGCTTGGTGAAACAGAGATTTTGGGAAGGGCTCGGAAGGCGGTCTTAGAAATCGCTGAAGCGCGTACAGGCATAGCCCACGACATAAAAGCAGGTACCCACGGTACATTGGATGGGGCAGGATCAAACGACAGCCAATATTTATTGTATGCATTTCTGGAGAAGAACCAGGTTTTCGAAGAAATTGTTCAGCACTCTGCAACGCTCCCGCTTGTCGAGTACTATCTTGGAGAGAGATGTCAGCTTTCCTCACTCACTTGCTTCATTAAATGGCCAAATAAAATTGGATACGGACCAAGTTTAGGCCTACATGACGATTCCGGTCTGTATCGAAATGGTCCCCTACCCTCCAAACCTCATGTCTTTAATACCAATTGGATTCTCACCGATTATACGAAGGAAAACGGTGCTTTCTGCATTGTACCCGGCTCGCATCGATTGCAAAGGCACCCACGACCGGGGGAAGGTGCTGACAAGGCAGTTCCAGTAGAAGCGCCGGCCGGTTCCGTTTTGGTATTCCATGGCAATGTTTGGCATGGGGCTTTTCCGCGAATTAACCCAGGGCTGAGACTATCCATCAACGCCTACTACTGCGGACCGCACTATCGCGCTCAAGAGGATTTTCGGGGGCGGATGAGCGATGCGATACTGAGCCGTAACGATGCTCGTTTCAAGGAATTAATTGGATACGAGGATCCCTGGGGTTTCAAAGATGAACGCGGTCCTATCTCCTACTCTTCCAGATGAATCGCCCCAATTTTCTCGAGATATTCTAGTGCAATTTACATTTACGGATGAACAGGACCAATTGCGCGATACGCTAAAGCGTTTTCTCAATGACCATTCCAGCTCGTCCGAAGTACGGCAACTTATGGAAACAGAACTGGGCTATAACAAACAGACCTGGCGAAGTCTATGTCACGATCTCGGTATGGGAGGGATCCACGTACCTGAAACACATGGGGGCGTCGGCCTATCGTATATCGAACTAGGTATCGCCCTCGAGGAAATGGGGAAGGAGTTGCTTTGTTCACCCTTCTTATCATCTTCGGTTTTCGCGTGTAATGCGATTATGCTATGCGGCACCTCTGAACAACAAACTGAGCTTTTACCCCCACTTACTCAAGGGATTGCTTCAGCCACAGTTGCTTTCACGGAATACGATGGTCGATGGGACGCCCAAGCCGTCCAAACTACATTCGATAAAGGAGTCATTAATGGATCAAAGCACTTCGTTATCGACGGTAGTTCAGCGGATCAAATTATCACTATCGCTCGGACAAAGACGGGGCTCGGTTTCTTTCTTGTAGACCGGACCAGCGACGGCCTGACTTGCTCCATATCAGAAACACTGGACCAGACTCGAAAGCAATCAACAGTCGATTTTAAAAATTGTCCGGCCATCCAGTTAGGCAGTGGAGACCAGACTCAGAACTATAGTAATTTCCTCGATCTAGCCGCTGTAGCACTCTCAAACGAAATGGTTGGTGGGGCACAACAGATGCTCGAAAGCGCCGTAGAGTATGCAAAATTCCGAATGCAATTTGGTAGAGCAGTCGGTTCGTTCCAAGCCATAAAGCACATTTGCTCCGATCTCCTACTCGAAGTCGAAATGGCTAAATCCGCTGCTTATGCCGCCGCGCAGGCCGTAGCAACCAACGATCCAGAGTTGCCTGTAATCTCCAGCCTGGCAAAAGCGGCCGCTTCTGAAGCTTTTTTACATGCGGCGCGTGACTGTATTCAAATTCATGGTGGAATTGGTTTTACTTGGGATAACGACAGCCACCTCTGGTTTAAACGAGCTAAAAGTTCAGAGGTTCTCCTCGGTGATCCCAGTTACCATCGAGAACTCATGCTTTCGCGAATGGAGGTCTGAGTGGACGAATACGACGAAAATTCAATCCGTGCTGACGTTCGGGGTTGGATCGACGCAAACTGGGATCCTAATGCTCCTCTAGTGCAATGGCGATCAAAGCTGGCAGACTCGGGTTGGGGCATGCCAACTTGGCCCAAAGAATGGTTCGGAAAAGACCTCCCGCAAGGTCTCGTTCCGATAGTTGACCAGGAGTTCTCAAAAAGCCATGCCATTGGAGTAGCCAAAACTGGAATCCGACTTTTGGCTGCGGCCACGCTGCTCGAACACGGCACTGA
>Ga0310344_10002151_pt1 | contig 14851 bp, 13 predicted proteins | sample HC15DNA20200_MG_FD_203801 | JGI IMG/M metagenome (GOLD analysis project Ga0310344, IMG submission 203801) | Marine microbial communities from station ALOHA, North Pacific Subtropical Gyre - HC15-DNA-20-200_MG | ecosystem: Environmental > Aquatic > Marine > Oceanic | place: Pacific Ocean: North... | reverse complement strand
TTGCGGCCCGTATTTCATTCGCGGTGGCATCCTCAACCGATTCTCGTGTCATCCTAGATAGTACAGGAGCTGAGGCTTTGTTGGGTCAGGGTGATATGCTCTTCCTTAGCCCGGATGCGCCGGCCCCGGTCCGTATTCAAGGAGTGTTAACCCATGATGCTGAGGCGGATGCAATTGTAGAGCACTGGCGTAAGGACGTGGCAACAGATTCGAATCGCGCTGTATCGGATGCCGATGATGCACAGACACAGAATCAGGATATGGAAGCTCCGTGGGATGATACATTGCGACAACAGGCAGAGGTAGCGGACAAGGATGATCAAATTCTACAGGCAGTCGATGTTGTTAGAAGGCAACGGACCGCCTCCGCCAGCCTACTTCAGCGCAAATTGAAGATTGGCTATCCGAGAGCAGCTCGTCTTATGGATGAGCTTTTTGATATGGGGGTAGTGGGTGAGCCGCGTCAAGGTGGCAAGACACGCGAGGTGTTGCTACAGTCGGAAGGGGAACCAGAATTAGGTAGCACTGATAATGGTTCAGACGTCTCAGAGTAGAAATTTGTAGTATCGTCTCAAAAGTCTGAATTCATAAGGGTGCATTAATCCCGTTCGCAAAAAATCTTAGCGGTGTGTCTGTTGTGCCCTTACCTCTAATCGGGGTCAGCAATTGTACTTATGAGAGCATGGGTACCGAGGAAACATTCTTCGGTTGATGATGCGCATCTCCAGTTAGAGAGTCTCTTGAAACCAAAACCCAGAAGTGAGGAGCTGCGCCTGAGTATTCATGCGTATGGTATATGTCACACTGATGCGCACTTCTTAGAAGGGCACTCTTGAATGCTGAACTTCCTGCGGTGCTAGGCCATCAGGTGGTGGGGGTGCTGGATACTCTATGAGGTGGAGTAATGGGCTGGTAACTTGGCGATTACGTGGGTATTTCGTGTCTGAGCCGAACATGTGGTGGTGCGTGTGCTGACTGTAGTGATGGCGAAGAAAACTTGGGTGGGAGCGCTCATTTCGCTGGGATGCGCGAGCATTCATGGTTTTGGCAAATGAGGCGCATATACAAACACGTTTGTAGTTCTTTGCGATGCAGGCTGCAAACGATGTACTTAAGAATTTGAAACATATCAGAATAAGAGGTAGTTCCATGCCAACTATGCGCGAGGCATGAATGTTACATGGATACACTAATCTCTTGTGCCACGCAAGCATTTGCTGTCAGTTACGGCTATTTCTGTTACAATGGCTGACTTGTACTGGGGAGTGAAATGATCCTCGGGCAACTGGATATTTCAGCAAATGTATGTGCAATGAACTTTACGAGGTGATTAGAACGACATGACGAAATCTGGCATTGATAGCCAACCTTTACGCGTAGCTATTGTTGGTTCCGGCCCTGCCGGATTTTTCTCCGCAGCCCACCTTTTTAAGGAGAGCGATCACCCTGTTGAGATTGACATGTTTGATCGGCTACCAACTCCATTTGGATTAGTTCGTTTCGGTGTAGCTCCTGACCACTTGAAGATTAAGTCTGTGACTAAGGTTTACGAACGTACTGCTGCTCGTCCGGAATTCCGTTTTTGGGGCAATGTGGAGTTTGGCAAGCATATTACTATGGAGGATTTGCGTACGCTCTATCATTGTGTTCTGTTTTCGTCCGGGTCGCAGAGTGATCGCAAGATGGGAATCCCCGGAGAAGAACTGAATCGAAGCCACTCAGCTACGGAGTTTGTAGCCTGGTATAACGGCCACCCGGATTTCAGTGAGCACTCATTTGACCTGAGTGTTGAACGCGTTGCCGTCATTGGCATAGGTAATGTAGCTGTGGATGTTGCCCGTATCCTGTGTCGTACTGAGCAGGAATTGCTCCAGACGGATATTGCTGATTATGCTCTCGAGGCCCTTTTAAGGAGCAATGTAAAGGAGGTCGTTGTGCTCGGGCGGCGCGGACCGGCGCAAGCCGCGTTTACCAACCCAGAAGCGAAGGAGTTGTGTGAATTGGATGGTGCAGACTTCTGTGTTCTCCCGGAAGAAGTGGATTTGGATGCACTCAGTCAGTCTGATCTCGATAATGGATCAGACAAGAGCGTCATACGCAAGGTAGAATTACTGCAACGAACGGCACTCAATAAATCAAGGGGTAAACCAAAGAAGTTGACCATGCGTTTTCTGGTATCTCCTGTCGAGTTGATCTCAGATAATAGTGGTGGAGTGGCGAAAATGCGCATTGTGAAGAATGAGCTATATAAGACCGAGAATGGGGCACTCAGGTCGAGACCGACTGATAGATTTGAGGATATTCCTGTCGGTTTGGTTTTTCGATCGGTGGGTTATCGTGGCTTGCCATTGCCAGGTGTTCCATTTAACGATGAATGGGGCGTTATTTCAAATGTAAATGGTCGTATCGTCGATCCAAAAAGTAGTAATAGCCTACCCGGTCTTTATGTGTCCGGCTGGATAAAGCGCGGGCCTACTGGTGTTATTGGCACTAACAAAGCAGATTCGATTGAGACAGTCAACTGCTTGCTGGAAGATGTTGCATCAGGGCGAATGATGACGCCATCCAAAACGAGTGCAGGGGCAGCGGAAGAATTGGTGCGTTCTCGACAGCCTGACGTCTTTACTTTCGAGGACTGGAAGCGTATTGATGCGTTTGAGATCGAACGTGGAGTTAAGGCGGGACGGCCACGCGTAAAGATTACTAGTGTGAGGCAAATGTCCGCAGCCCTTGGTAGAGGGTGAAGATAAAGGAGGATTGGTAACATGTCTGGGCATTCTAAGTGGAGTACTATCAAGCGAAAGAAGGGTGCTACGGATGCACGGCGCGGCAAGTTGTTCACACGCTTAGCAAAAGAAATCAGTGTGGCGGCTCGTACTGGTAGTGACCCTGAAAACAACTTTCGTTTGCGACTGGCCGTGACAAAGGCCCGTGCAGCCAATATGCCAAAAGACAATATCCAACGCGCGATTAAACGTGGTACCGGCGATGAAAAGGGTAGTGTGGTTCTGGAGCAGGTGACATATGAAGGCTACGCCCAGCATGGCGTTGCATTGATGATTGAAGTGGTGACTGACAATCGCAACCGGGCGGTGGCGGAGCTGCGCCACGTGCTTGTGCGATTCGGCGGTAATCTGGGTGAGAGTGGTTCTGTGGCTTGGCAGTTCGAGGCGAAGGCCTATTTTGCTTTTCCCCCTGAGGATCGTGATGAGGAAATGCTCTTTGAGCTTGCTATTGAGGCAGGTGCTGATGATATGGCATACTCAGACGAACTCGTGGAGATATTCGCTGACGTAGGATCATTTAAGGCAGTTGGTGATGCGTTGGAAGTATTAGAAATATCTCCTCAGGAGGCTATGCTGCGCATGGAAGCGGTCAATTTAGTTGAGCTGTCGTCCCAACAAACAGGACAGGTGATGAAGACAATTGAAACGTTGGAAGAACTGGATGATGTGCAGAATGTGTACACTAATCTCGATGTGACTGCGGAGGCGCTAGCAGCCTACGTGGCCGGCTGATGAAAAGATAATGGCGCAGCTGGTAATGGGTATCGACCCAGGAACTGCCACCACCGGATATGGGATTGTTCGGGAAGACTCTGGACATCTGGAGTGTGTGGGATTTGGCGTGGTCATCACCCAGTCGGGTGTTCCTCTGGAAATGCGGCTAGACTCGATTTATCGTGACTTAATCACTGTGTTGAAGCAATATAAACCCACCAGCGCAGCTGTGGAAAAACTGTTTTTTCAGCGTAATGTTACTTCAGCAATGGCAGTGGGCCAGGGAAGGGGTGTGGCACTCTTGGCTATTGCTCACTCTGGATTAGATGCGGCCGAATATTCGCCTCTGCAGGTGAAACAGGCGGTAACTGGCTATGGGAAGGCCTCAAAATTACAGGTGCAGCACATGGTAGGAGCTCTGCTAAACTTGGAGTCCATTCCTAAACCCGATGATGCTGCGGATGCCCTAGCAGTGGCTATTTGTCACGCGCATTCAGCAAAGATCGTTGAAATAATCGGGACACAAGCATGATTGCTTCGGTAATTGGAGAGGTGAAGTCCGTGGAACATGGGGCACTGGTTCTTGAAGTAGGTGGAGTCGGTCTTCGCGTGGCGGTTCCAGATTCGGTTATTGAAGGGGAAACAATGGTGGGGATGGCGGTGCAATTATGGACGCATCTCTTAGTGCGCCAGGATGCAATTACTCTGTATGGGTTTGCGGACAAGGAACAACTTGCTCTATTTGAAATGTTGCTGAAAGCTTCCGGGGTGGGCCCCAAAATGGCTCTTGCAATTCTAAGTGGCATTCCGGTGGACGGCTTACGAACAGCTGTTACCCAGGAGCGACCTGAGCTGTTGAGTCAGATTCCGGGAGTGGGCATCAAGACGGCGCGAAAAATCATCTTTTATCTGCAAGATAAAATAGAGCTAGGCGGCACCTTGTCTGAGGTGATTGTCGTCAATGAGCAAGACATCGATTTGACAGCAGCGCTTACTGCACTTGGATATAGTGTACGGGAGGCACAGAGTGCTTTGCAGGCGATCGAGTTCGACGCATCGGATGAATTGGAGGAACGCATTCGGCTTGCACTAAAATATCTCTCCAAATGATTTCATGAGAGGAACATTATGTTAGAAAATACGCGAATAGCATTTGTTGGATCTGGAGCTATGGGCGGAGCGATGATTTCCGGCCTGCTATCCCGTAAGCGAATAGCACCTAGCGATATAGTGGCATCTGACCCTCAGCGGGAGATTACCGAAGGGTTGCACAACACATATGGTGTTGACGTATCCAGGGACAATGTGGCTGCTTGCAAAGATGCTGATATTGTTGTTCTGAGCGTCAAGCCACAGGTGCTACCACAGGTGTTTTCCGGATTGGCGGGCAGTATTCCTGATGACGCCCTTGTAATGTCTATAGTCGCGGGTGCGAACATGTTAAGCCTTTCAGAGGGACTTGAACACCGGAGTGTCATACGGGCAATGCCTAACACTCCTGCGCAGATTGGTGCGGGTATCACAGTATGGACTGAATCCGATGCTGTAGAGAAGAAGCAGCACGAACAAGCAGAAATCGTGCTCCAGGCTCTCGGCCGAGAGATATTTGTAGACGACGAGGATTACTTGGATATGGCCACGGCACTTTCCGGTACGGGCCCATCTTATGTGTTTCTTTTCATGGAGGCCTTGGTTGATGCTGGTGTCCGCATGGGGTTTTCCCAAAAGATGGCGGAGGAATTGGTGTACTACATGGTAAAGGGTTCGGCTGACTTTGTGGTGCAATCACCCAAATCCTTGTCGCAGTTACGGGATCAGGTTACCTCCCCAGGGGGAACTTCCGTAGAGGCGCTTTACCACCTTGAGAAGGCCGGTTTCCGTACTGCGCTCTCGCAGGCGGTTTGGGCTGCCTACAAACGCTCAGTTGAACTTGGGCGCTCCGGTAGGAGCGATTCCCTAAAGTCCTAATAAATTCATTCCCCTGTAAACTCCATCATTGCTAATAGCATTGTGGGACCAATCGTGTGGGTAAGCATTGTTGCATTGAGCGATGTATAGCACATTGACTTACAGGCCTCGTTCGTCTCCGTGGATTGTTGCCCAAAATAATATGCTTAGCTTCTAAACAGATCCTATCAGAAGTGCATCTCTCTGCTTATAGCAATAATATTCGCTGCCATTTATACCAATTATGTCTACAACTTCACGGCTTCAGATGTGTTCTAGTCTGGCTCATTGTTTTGAGTGGGCTGAGTGTGTGATGGTTGTCCCCGGCGCTTAACTACTGGACAATCTAAACATCATCAGGTATCATCCCTTTTCGCGCGTAGTTCACGCGGTTGATTATCCTTAGTTATTACTGATTACTACCCCGAGGGAGATGCAATGACGGAGACTCAGACTTCCAATATTGTCGCTGATTTACAGAATCAAATTGAGGCTTTTACCCCGACACTTATGCAGCAAGATGTCGGTTCAGTTCTCGAAGCAGGGGACGGCATTGCTCTAGTGTCCGGCCTTTCTGACGCTCGCAACGCGGAGTTGGTTCAATTCGCGAATGGGTCCCTGGGTACAGTTTTTAATCTTGAAAAGGACGCAGTTGGCGTAATAATCATGGGTGATTATGAGGCGGTTGAGGAAGGTTCGGTGGTGCGTTCGACTGGTCGTATCGCTGCTGTCCCTGTGGGCCCTGGGCTTGTTGGCAGGGTGGTTAACGCCTTGGGTCATCCACTAGATGGAAAGGGGCCTATATCTTCTGTTGAGACTCGACCGATTGAACGTATTGCGGCAGGGGTGGTGCGCCGCAAAGATGTTGATCGGCCGCTCGAGACTGGGCTGAAATCTATTGATTCAATGATACCCATTGGACGGGGCCAGCGTGAGTTAATTATTGGTGACCGGCAGACGGGCAAAACAGCGATAGCTATTGACAGCATTATTAATCAGAAAGGTAAAGACTGTATTTGCATCTACGTTGCAATTGGTCAGAAAAAAGCCGCTATAGCTCGCGCGGTGGCTACACTGGAAGAACATGGTGCTATGGACCACACTGTGGTAGTGGTAGCATCGGCCGACGATCCAGCAGCTCTGCAATACATAGCCCCTTATTCCGGTTGTGCGATGGGTGAGTACTTCATGGAGAGGGGGCAGGACGCTCTCGCTGTCTATGATGATCTTTCTAAACATGCATGGGCTTATCGTCAGGTGTCACTATTGTTGAGGCGTCCTCCTGGTAGGGAAGCGTATCCGGGGGATGTGTTTTATCTGCACTCGCGTTTGCTTGAGCGTGCAGTGCAGCTTGCGGATGAATTTGTGATTGTTGATGCTGATGCTGGCGATGAGATTGATCTCGGTGTGGACGCAAAAGTGTATGGAGGGCCGTTGGCAGAGCACGACGCGCGTGAGGCTCTGTCGAGCATGGAGAACAGCGATAGATTGAAGATACATAGATTGCCGCATTCAGGTGGTTCATTGACCGCACTACCAATTATTGAAACGCTTTTGGGTGATGTTTCTGCTTACATACCGACAAATGTGATTTCCATTACTGATGGTCAGATTTATCTAGAGAACGATCTGTTTTACGCTGGAATTCGGCCGGCGGTAAATGTGGGGATTTCCGTATCGAGAGTTGGAGGCGCAGCTCAGACCAAGGCTATGCGGCAGGTGGCTGGTCGTCTGCGTCTTGACATGGCCGCGTTCCGAGAACTTGCGGCATTCGCTCAGTTTGGCTCTGACCTGGACAAGGCTACCCAATCTCAATTGGAGCGCGGGAAACGCTTGCAAGAAATCCTTAAGCAGGCACAGTACGAGCCTATGTCCTTACCCGACCAGGTTATGCTTATTTACGCTGGTGTCAATGGCTATTCTGACGATGTCCCTCTGTCTCGGATGCAAGAATGGGAGAGCGCCGTTCTGCGTTCTATGTCTGCATCGCATCCGCATATAGGACAGGATATTGTGGACCAGGGTGGCATCACTACTGAAACTGAAGCGGAACTTAAAACCGCTCTTCAAACTTTTAATCAGGCTTGGAGCTAATCTGTGGCGAGCGCTAGAGAAATGCGGCTGCGTATACGCAGCGTGGGGAATATTTCCCAAGTAACCCGTGCGCTCGAGGCCGTTAGCGCGTCCAAGGTGCGGCGGGCACAAGCAGCTGTACAGGCTTCGCGTGATTATGCCCGTCGGGTGGTGGCTGTCATGCAGCGTATAGGTGAGTATTCAGGCGGTGCAACACACTCGCTTCTGATTCAAAGAGAGAGTGTGGAAAACATTGGCTTGGCGGTGATTTCTAGCGACCGGGGGCTTGCGGGTGCGTATAATATGAATATTGCGCGCGCGGCTCTCGCATTTGCGGATGCAAAAACGCAATCGGTTCGCTGGGTGACAGTGGGTCATAAGGGACGCGATCTCGTTTACGCGCGCGGCGCGGACATTACTGGTGACTTCAATAGTTTTCGCGGATCTCCTACATTTGCAGAAGTAACTCCGATTGCGCGCGTGTTGCTGGATGATTTTCTAAGTGGGACAGTGGATGAGGTATATGTTGCATATACTGACTATGTGAATACACTTCGGCAGATAACTAGAGTGGAACGCTTGCTGCCATTGGCACCTGAAATGTCGCTAGATCACAGGGGTGTGCCCGAAGACATCGGGGTCGATGGCCCATCTGCGGGCTACACATTTGAGCCTGAGCCAGATAAGTTACTTGGGGAGCTTTTGCCGCGATTTGCACAAGTACAGGTGTTTCAGGCGGTACTGGAATCACTTGCAAGTGAGCACAGTGCGCGCATGGTGGCGATGCGTAATGCTACTGACAATGCAAATGAACTATCCAGTGCGCTGCGTTTAGCATACAATAAGGCGCGGCAACTGGCCATCACTAGTGACTTGCTTGATATTGCTGGCGGTGCGGAGGCGCTGCGGCAGACTGCATGAGTACCAGAAATTACGTTAGGACTTGGAGGTTTGATGAGTACTAGTACAGGAAGAGTGGCGCAAATTCAAGGGGCGGTGGTCGACTGTGAATTCCCTGTTGATAACTTGCCAGAGATTTACGAGGCGGTTGAAGTTTCGAGTGAGGACGGCGAATCATTGATTCTAGAAGTACAGAAACATCTAGGTGACAACCTAGTCAGATGCGTGGCTATGGATGCCACTGAAGGAATGCGCAGGGGTCTCCCTGCTAATGCAACCGGGTCACCTATCAGTGTGCCAGTTGGCGAAGGAGCGTTGGGTCGTATTTTCAATGTGCTTGGTCGCGCCATTGATGATGGCGGAGAAGTTCAGGCATCTGAATATTATCCTATTCACAGACCTGCACCGCCTTTCGAGGAGCAATCGACCGAGGTTGAGGTATTTGAGACTGGAATCAAGGTAATTGATTTGATTGCACCCTTCACCAAGGGCGGTAAGACCGGCATCTTTGGTGGGGCTGGAGTGGGTAAGACGGTAATTATCATGGAGCTGATCCGATCAATTGCCAAAGAACATTCTGGCAATTCGGTTTTTGCTGGTGTTGGTGAGCGCACGCGTGAAGGCACCCAGCTTTACCGCGAGATGATTGAGTCTGGTGTGATGAAAGATACTGTTATGGTATTCGGGCAAATGAACGAGCCTCCGGGAGTTCGTCTACGTGTTGCACTCACAGCGCTTACCATGGCAGAGTATTACCGTGACCGGGGCAGGGATGTTTTGCTATTCATCGACAACATTTTTCGCTTTGTTATGAGTGGATCTGAGGTTTCAGCTCTTCTTGGTCGAATGCCCTCGGCGGTTGGATATCAGCCCACTCTTGGAACTGAGATGGGCGAATTACAGGAGCGCATCACCTCTACGCGGCGTGGGTCAATTACCTCAATGCAGGCTGTCTATGTGCCTGCTGATGACTATTCCGATCCTGCTCCTGTGGCGACATTCTCACACTTGGATGCCACTATTGCACTGGAGAGGCCAATAGCGGAAAAAGGCATCTATCCTGCAGTAGACCCACTTGCTTCCACCAGTCGTATTCTAGATCCCAACATCGTGGGCCATGAGCATTATCGTGTAGCACGCGAGGTTCAGCGTGTGCTACAGCGCTACAAGGATTTACAGGATATTATCGCCATTTTAGGTGTAGATGAACTTTCGGAGGAGGACAAACTACTGGTCTCGCGTGCGCGCAAGCTAGAGCGATTTTTCTCCCAGCCGTTTTTTGTCGCAGAACAATTTACTGGCATTAAGGGTAAGTATGTGAAGCTAGAAGAAACGGTACGCTCTTTTCGGGAAATACTTGATGGCAAGTATGATGAGATTCCAGAGCAGGCCTTTATGTTCGTAGGCACAATTGAAGAAGCGGTAGCAAAGGCCGATGAGTTGAGGGCAGAAAGCGAGTGAATCCTCCAAATGTCCATACTATGTGAAATCGTTACGCAGGAACGTCTGGTTTATTCTGAAAATGTAGATATGGTTGTGCTGGATGGAGAAGAAGGCCGTATGGGGATTCTGCCTAATCATTCTCCGCTGTTGACCACAATACAAGTGAGCGAGATGCGCGTGATAAAAGAGCAACAGGAGGAAACCTTTGCGGTGGGAGGCGGGGTTTTGGAAGTGCGTCCAGACTGCGTAACAGTTCTGGCAGATGTAGCTGAACATGCTGACGACATCGATCTTGCTCGCGCGCAGGCAGCTCGCGCGCGAGCCTTATCCTTCTTGGAAGAGGGAGGCCCGTCCGTGCCTGCATCTCCAGAGGTTGACAGTGCAATTACTTTGGCGCTCAAACGAGCGAATGTGCGTTTGAGTGTGGGTGCAAATCGTAGTCAAAAACCAGCTGTTGCCGGTTTAGACGACCATGACTAATACCCTTACTAAAATAATTTAGCCTGCTACCGACAAACAACAAATGCCCCTTTTTGCCAAAGATGTAGGCATTGATCTGGGAACCGTCAACGTGCTTGTGTACGAGGGTGGTGATATTGTCATGCATGAACCCTGTGTGGTTGCTATTCGGGTTGATGAGCAAAAAATTGTCTCAATTGGTCAAGAAGCTCGTGAAATGTATGGACGGGCTCCGGAGAGTATCGAAGTAATGCGCCCCATTAAGGATGGCGTCATAGCTGATTATGAAGTGACCGAGCGCATGTTGCATTACTTTCTCTCAAAGGTGTGCGGGCAAATGCGCTTGTTTAAGCCGAGAGTGATGTTGAGCGTGCCTTATGGTGCAACAAGTGTTGAGAGTAGAGCCGTGCATGAAGCGGCCAAGGAGGCCGGTAGTAGGGAGGCTTTTCTCATTCATGAGCCTCTGGCTGCCGCTATTGGTGCGGGTCTTCCTGTGGGTACGCCAGCCGGCAACATGGTTCTCGATATTGGGGGAGGAGCCACTGAGGCTGCAATTGTTGCTCTTTATGGAATTGTCACGGCCCATTCTGCCCGAGTCGGTGGAATAGCTCTTGATCAGGCCATCGCGGCCTATGTGCGTAAGAAATATGGGATCATCATTGGAGAAATGACAGCTGAGGAAATAAAAATCAGGATTGGTTCCGCGCTGCCGATGGAAAAAGAACTTGCGGTGGAAATTCAGGGGCGTGACCATTTGACAGGCCTGCCACGCGATGCAACTATTACGTCCGGAGAAGTCACGGAGGCGATAGATGAGCCCCTACAGGCAATCATAGCAGTAGCGAAAGCTGTGCTAGAGAAAACGCCGCCAGAGCTAGCGTCTGACGCAATTGATCGGGGAATGGTTCTGTGTGGAGGCGGTGCCCATCTGCGAGGCATTGATCAGTGTATTTCCAATGCGATTGGAGTACCCACATACTTGGCTGACAACCCAATTGGATGTGTAGCTGTTGGTGCCGGGCGCGCGCTGGAAATGTATGAAGTTATCAAGCCCCATCTTCCCCGGGTCTGATTTCTGATTTATTTGATTTCATCCCTGCGTTAGTGTTGAATAGGATGACAGATAATATGTCATGTGTTGTAGCCCTACCACTGGGTCAATATGTTGCACATGGACTTCCGGTGGGACTATCAAGTTGACCGGTGCGTAATTCAAGACAGCCTCAACACTTGCTTCAACAAGCATGTCAGCTACTTTCTGAGCTTGCTCCGAGGGTACTGTTATCATTGCCATCCTGATTCCCATTTGGTGAATTGTGCTCTTGAGCACGTTCACGTGTAATATCTTAAGGTTGTTAATTTTGCGACCTATTTTGGAATCGTCATTGTCAAAGACAGCCGCTATGTGGAAACCACGTCCTCGGAAACCGGCATATCTCATAATGGCCTTCCCTACTGCTCCGGCGCCGATCAACGCTACATCCCAATCTTGTTGTAAGCCAAGTATGCGCTGTAGTTGCTTCCTAAGGTATACAACATCGTATCCAGTGCCCTGCTTACCGAATTCGCCAAAATGTGAAAGATCTTTGCGAATCTGCGCCGGGCTTATTCCAAGGTGTTCGCCCATCTCTTGAGATGAAGTCACACGAGTGCCATTGGACGCAATGTGCTCGAGCACCCGCAAGTAAATTGGCAGTCGCCCGATGACTATATCTGGGGTTCGTATACTTACCTTTGACATTGAGGTGTGTTGCTCGATTGATTGTTGCTGTGCAGGATACTTTAGCACGTATATGTAATGACAGCAAGTTTATTGTACTGACTGTGGTCGTTGGCGAAGTCTCAATAGCCACAGCAATCCCTGGGCTGCTAATATAGCGATGCAGAAAGTAAAGGGAGTGCGGGCACGAGTGTCCATTCCGAAGCTAGATCCAGAAAGCAGCGGAATTAAGCTGAAATATGCTATCGGTACTAGTGTCACCGTCATAACGACAAATTCTCGGCGTATCTTGGTCCAAACCATTCCACATATTGACAGGGCGTAAAAAGTCATATTGTATATAATCTCCAGCCAATGAATCGTTTGGAATGGCAAGAGGTAGTTGGTGAATACGTACATTCTTATTACCTTTAGAGGGGCGGTAAATATGTACGCGAACGGATATTCTCGGAATACATCTATTGCCATGGCAGTGATTTCCGCGTTTACTTGGGGATCATTTGATCGTCTGAATTTCCATTTAGTAGAATAGTCATAAGTGTCTCGTGATGTTGCTCTGCCGAGACGACGATCGAGTTCGTAGGAGAACTGCTCCTCTAATTCTTGTGGAGGTATCCCGGTTGCCCAATGTTTTACAGAGACAGCGCCATAAAAAAGCAAATTGAAGTTTCCAATCGTGGAAAAAGTAAAGACGTTATGGTACACCTGGTTACGAATATACCAAGGCAATACTCCTATAGCAAATGCGGCCACAAAAGCAGCGGCTTTGGGTAGGAACCGTGGAACCATGCGCATAATGACTAACACCAGCAAGACCCAGAGATAAATTGTTGTTGGCCGGGCGAGTGTTGCTAGTGCAAAGCAGCCACCAGCGGCACATGCATCTCTGAGGGTGGCTCTGCGAATTAGTCGGACGGTAAACAGCGTGCCAGATGCTACGAAGAAGTTGGAAAGGGTCTCCGCCATCAGAGTCAGTCCGACGATTATCGAGGCTGGGTCAAGTGCTACCAGTAGTCCTGCACAGGATTGTACGAATCTGGGCATGCGCAGTTCTCTCGCTACAAAAAACGTTACAACACCCACTCCCGCCCCGACGAAGGTCTGGACGAATGCCGCGACTAATGGGTCAGCTGTGTCAAATATCATGTATACCAAGGCGATGAACATGGGCTGTAGCGGAGGCCGGAATGAGAACAATGCCTGGGCAAAACCGTTGCCTGCCAGCAATTGTCTTGCAAGTACTTCGTAAGTGTTGGCTTCATCGGCAGTGGGAGAGAAGTGGAGACCGCCACTGGTGATTAGGGAGTGGTAGAAGTAATAATATGTAAGCCAACGCACCAATAATCCCCCGGCGAAAATTATGAATAGAGGGTGCCATCTCTTTGGTTGAATGCGATTAATAATCGTCATGCGAATTAACTCGTGTGATCGCGGACAGGGTCTTTGTCATGCGTTGCCAAGATAAAGTCGTGGATTGTCGTCAGATATTTTCGTCCCTGCATTACATAATCAAGCAAAATTTGCTCGGTTTTGCTTTCGCCATCTATGCGAGGGACGCATATTTAAGGCACTTTAAGGATATTAAAGCCTCCGCGCTGAGCACGTCAGATGAAGTCAATGCAATACTCTCCGTAATCATATTGCGGGTGAATCACAAAAAGCCAGCTGAAAATTGTGTTCTGGAGGAGTGACGAAGGAAGTGATATTGCTGGAGAAATTGGCTCGGATAATATATGCGAGCCAATTTCCGTCAGGAGACAGCACGCGTTGAATGAACTCGGTCATAGTTTTCGCTATCGGCAACGGACATTTTTCTTCGTTACCTAACATAGCAAAATGATAGCAGACTCATTAGCACGCGGCAAGCGTTGTCCGGTAGGTTGGGGTGTTATAATCGCGCTCTATATGGTGCAGAATGAAATGAGTTTCATTGATGAAGCCAGTATTCGTGTAGAGGCTGGATCTGGCGGAAATGGAATCGTACACTTCCGGCGCGAGAAACATGTACCTTTGGGTGGTCCGGATGGTGGCGACGGTGGCGATGGCGGCTCTGTATTTCTGGTCGTCGATGAAGGCCAGAACACTTTGTTGAGATTTCAACGGCAGCGCAGTTTCTCGGCAAACAATGGAAAAAAGGGTGGTGGTAACAATAAGAGTGGTCGAAGTGGCACAGACCTGGAAATCTCTGTACCTCCTGGCACGATTGTGCTTGACAAAGTGACTGGGACAACGATGGGGGATATGACTGAAGGTGAGCACCGTCTGCAGGTTGCGATAGGTGGGAGTGGAGGCCGAGGGAATGCGCGCTTTTCAAGTTCACGTAATCGTGCTCCCCGCATAGCTGAAAAAGGAGAGCCCGGTGAAACACGTGATCTGGCGCTTGAGTTGCGCCTTATAGCTGATGTTGGCATCGTTGGGGTACCTAATGCAGGAAAATCAACTTTCTTGGCGGCGGTCAGCGCAGCGCGCCCAAAAATAGCTGACTACCCATTTACCACATTGGCACCGAACTTAGGTGTTTCTGACCTTGGTGATTATCGTACGCTTGTACTGGCCGATATACCTGGTCTAATTGAAGGTGCTCACGCTGGGACGGGTTTGGGAGCTTCATTCCTGCGCCATGTGCAGCGTACGCGTGTGTTAATCCATTTGCTAGATGGTCTATCCACAAATCCTTTAGAAGACTTTAAGAAAATTCAGTCAGAGTTGGCACTCTTTGATGATGAGTTAGCCGTCAAGCCGCAAGTTGTTGCGGTAAACAAAATCGACCTCCCGGAAGTTGCTTCTCGTGTGCCGGCGCTGAAGGACA
>Ga0310344_10002149_pt1 | contig 14856 bp, 8 predicted proteins | sample HC15DNA20200_MG_FD_203801 | JGI IMG/M metagenome (GOLD analysis project Ga0310344, IMG submission 203801) | Marine microbial communities from station ALOHA, North Pacific Subtropical Gyre - HC15-DNA-20-200_MG | ecosystem: Environmental > Aquatic > Marine > Oceanic | place: Pacific Ocean: North... | reverse complement strand
CAAGCCTCACCCATCAACCATTGGCCACCGCACTTTCTGGCCCAGGCGCAGCAGTTGTCGGTATGCGTTGGTTGGGAGAAAAAAGTGGTTTCGAAAATTTTATTACGCTCGATGTCGGTGGTACGTCCACGGACGTTGCCTTGATCACCAACGGCGCTTACGCGTTGACTACTGCAGGTAGTGTTGCCGGGTTTCCGCTAAAAACAGCAATGCTTGATGTTCTTTCGATCGGCGCCGGAGGCGGATCAATTGCCCATGAGGGTCCTGATCGTCGGTGGCATGTTGGCCCCGAAAGCGCTGGCGCGCGCCCGGGTCCCGCTTGTTATGGGCACGGCGGAGAGTTGCCAACATTAACCGATGCGCAACTTGTACTGGGGCGGATTCCCGATGCGTTACTTGGCGGTAGCGTGCCCCTTGATAGAAAGCGCTCTTCGGATGTTCTTGAGGCCTTTGGCCAAAATCGTGGTTTCGACGTTTTAACTACGGCACGTGGAATCCTTGAAATCGCGAGCCACAACATGTGCGGCGCGATCCGGCGAGTTTCGGTATCACGCGGGTATAACCCGTCCGACCACGCGCTGCTTGCGATGGGTGGCGCCGGACCGCTTCATGCGGCTGAGCTTGCGGACCTACTGGGCGTGACGACCGTTATTGTTCCACCCCAGCCCGGACTAGCGGCCGCATGGGGGCTTTTGGCAGCTGATGTTACACGTGATTTTGTCTCACCTTGTGGTGTTGTTAATAACGCGCTCGACGTATCAGAACTCAAAGTGGGGCTACGTGCTCTTCGTGAGCGCGCTCAGGCCTGGTGTGAAGCCGAACCTTTTACGGGTGGAAAATGGTCAATGATCGATAAATTGGATCTGCGCTACGTGGGGATGACCCATGAATCGACGATCGAATGTCCATCTGAAGCAGACCTGCAAAAGAATATCGCAGGCACGATTAACAGCTTCCATGATCACTTCGAACAATTGTCTGGACGCCCGTGGCGGGATCGCGAAGCCGTTGAAATTGTCAACTTACGTTTGACAGTCAAGGGTCAACGGCGGAAAGTTGATCTACCCCGACACGTACCGAATCAGATAAAAAATACGCTGCCGAAAACCACTCGCGAAGTCGGGTATCTCGGTACTAAATTATTGCAACCAACGCCGATTTACGATCGCGGCGCGCTCGACGCGAAATTCCAGCTAATTGGCCCAGCAATTATCGAGCAATTCGAGTCTACAACGGTGCTACCCAGTGGTTGGTCGGCTCGCGTCGATAGTCTCGGAAATCTAATTTTGTCGAGGGTACTCTCGCGTTAGAAAAACGAGTCTAAAACATCACTGGTTCATGTATGAGTCGTTTATGATCGGATTTCAACTGATACTTGTTCTAGCTACATTCCTCATCACAAAACCTTCACAAAAGAAGATGTTTTGTGGCGTTTACGTACTCTAATGTGACGTATAAATACAAAGTAAATTTCGAACAGTGCGTTACACTTTGTGAACTTCAAAATCCAACGCGGAATGAAAAACCAGCTTTGGCATGGCTCAAAACGCCCCGATCTAGGGACTTCCTAGCTTGAAAGAGATTGATAAGTGGCTGAAGCGTTTTGGAGTGGAGGAGTCTGATAAAAAATAAAAAAAGACGGTCGATATTGAGGGTAAAAAATAAGGAACGAAGTATTACTCGCAACAAGATTTTGTAACCAAATTACGGCGCGAAAAAGTCAATAAGGCTAACAGATATGGAAGCAGCTATATTTTTTCGCAAACCGGATAAATAACAATGAGGAACTGTAAATGCACCGGATTTATTCACTCATAACGTTAGCGCTAATTATAGTTGTAGCCCCGAGCCATTTGATGGCAGCGAAGGCATACAATTATGAAGATGGTGCATCGTTTGTCTACGAAGATTTTCTCGCTTGGTTTAAAGAGAGCCAAAATGCTGAACCGCAGTTTGTTGATGGCGATGTCATCGAAGCAAAGGATCGTCACTTAACCGATCCTTTTTTGCCGCCAGGTCTACAGATGGCGGACATGTACGGGGAGCCTCTTACGATAAAAGACGCCGGCGATTTATCTCCGCCTCAGCATTTCAAAGACGCGACCGAGAAATTTATGGGTCAGCCAACGATCGACGCTAACGGCGCGATTGAAAATTACAAAGCTGGCACCCCGTTCGATCGTTCAACGTTTATTGAAGGCGATCGGGCAAGTGGGTTCAAGGCAATGTGGAATTATAACTTCCGATACCATGGCTACGGATTGTATCTACATAAGAACGACTGGATTTGGACAGAACGTGGTGGCCAACACGATAACCACGAAATCATGAAAAATCCTGAGACAGGCAAGTATTACGGAGGAGGCGGTAAGTTCTCGCGGGTGCTTCATCTGCGCTATCAACGGATGAACTGCATGAATCTGACGATGGCTGATCACCCCAGTACAGGTTATGCCATGGCACACAAGTGGTGTGACGATGTCGAGTGGCGTGAGTTCTCCGATTTCTGGCATCCCTTCGACATCGCGGGTACCGCGTTTATCGTAATGCGTTATCGGGATATCTATAAGGCTGATGATGCTTGGGCGTATATCCCGTCGTTACGACGCGTGCGCCGTATCTCAGCTGAGGTCAAATCCGATAGCCTCCTCGGTACCGAGGATACGCTTGAGGACTTTTATGGGTTTAACGGGCGAGTACTCGAGTGGGAATGGGAATACGTCGGCAGAACGAAAATTCTGGCGATCGCACGCTCTCGCTATGCCTGGCCGTACTTTGGTGGACCGAACGGCATCACCGCAATCGACGATTGGGCATTGCGCGAAGTTGATGTTGTCATGGGTAAGCCGAACTGGGGAGGTCACCCTTACTCGATAAAGATAGTGGCCTTCGATGCGGATAATAATATCCCGTGGTACTCAGAATCGTACGATCGTGCCGGGAAACTGTGGAAGGTTTGGCGCATACCGAGCACTTGGACAGAAGATCCCTGGTACAACGACGGACTGAAGGCTGAGGAAACCAATCCATTCATCGGTGCGAAGCAACCGACGCCAGAAGGTATGCGCGTCAATAGCTTTCAAGGCATCGATGTGTTTAATCTCCAAAATGGTCGGTCGACTTTGATTCCGAGCAGAGAAGGTAGTGGTTATCCGATGATGACGGTAAATCATGCAAAGCGTGTGCTTGACATTAACCGATTGACGCAGGGACGCTAAGTACGAGCAGTACGGATGCAACGGGACTAAAGTTTTAGTTCCTGCGCACTGAGACTGAAAATGGGCGAAGCCCGATCGATTTCGATCGGGCTTTGTGCTTCATAACGTTGAGAAATTCGCGGAATTTTTCTGCAGATCGGAGGACGGCTATTCTCTGGCGCGTAATGGTCCCCGGATGACGATGTATGGCCTTACCAGTCGTCCCAATGCACGATTGAATCTAAGGGATCACGCTTTCCAGATCTAAAATTCGTTCCTTTCGTATAAGCCAATGGTAATAAGCAGGCTTGCATTACATCCGGGTATGGTATTCCGAGTATGTCAGCGGCTTCCTCTTCGAAATACAGATGCAACGAGGTCCAGCACGTACCTAGACCACGGGCTCTAGCTGCGAGCATGAAGCTCCAGGTCGCGGGAGCGATGGATCCCCATTGCGCGCTTTGTAAAAGCACTGACGGTACGTGGCCCCAACCCGGAACTTCCGCGTCCGGCGGTAAGTCTGTGCGACCTTCAATGCAAGGTACGACAAGCACGGGCGCCTCCTGAAAATTTTTGTTTAGGTACTGGGCCGATTTTTCAATACGTTGCTGAATGGCATTACGTGCCGGGTCACCAAAATCGACGTTGGCCGTAGCTGACGGCAGGGTTACATAGATTTCGCGGCCCTTCCTGTATAGATCCGCCAGCGCCATTCGTTTTACGGGGTCGCGCACGATGACGAAATGCCAGTTTTGTAAATTTGATGGTGTTGGTGCCTGCATCGCGATCTCGATGCATTGCTCAATCACTTCTCTAGCGATTGGCTTTGAAAAATCAAGTCGACGGCGAACCGATCTGGTAGTGGTGAGAAGTTCGTCCAAACCGAGGGGTAGGGTCTCAGGCATCTTGACATCCTTTTTAGTTTTCAGTTTTTTATAATAAATGACGCTTTATTTAAGGCTTTTGTAGAGTGACTATAGATCATGCTGGCCTCTGAGGTCTCATATATTGGCCCCGTATATGGCGAAACCTCGATAGCAACGGCATAATGCATCGCCGGTTGCTTAATTTTGCGAAGTAAATCGCAAGATCTGGTATTCTCGCGCAACAGCATCCATTGATAACGAGTTATTAGAGCTAAGACCATTTAAGGCGGAGAGCTAATATGAAATTGTACGTATCACTCCTAGTCACTTTGTTAGGGCTGTTCTCGCTCTTCGGTTGTGGAGGGGGCGATAGCGATGGTAAGGCGGCAAGTAGCGTCAAGTTAGACTACCACGTAATCGTCAATAGTTTAGGTGTGTTAAAAATTACCTATAAAGATAGCGCTGGACAATTGGTTGTCGAGGATGGATTTGCGGCGGAAACGGTTGGCGACACTTGGTCAAAACAGTACGAGATAGAGGGGCCGGTGGATGCATTGCTCACAGTAGAGTTAGCGGAATCTTCTCCCCCTGATCCGGTAGGTGTGGAATTTTACATCGCTATCGATGGGAGCCGTGTTCAGAAAGCGACGAAATTTATTACGAAAGCGAAAGGTATGACACTTAAAGTTAATCGTCCGTAGGGCAAGATGGCGTAAACCTGGAGATTCGAATATTCACTGTTGGTCTGCGCAATCAAGGTTGTCATTGAAGAAGATTTAAAACATCTCTAAATATCCGAGGAGGCTCTTTGATTCGAGTCGATCTTGGAGGATTTAACGCTGATTCGTTGAGCGATAGGCTCTCAAGATACTAAACCCATAGCGAAGTGAGTTGCGAGCGGATTGACCGATCCGCGACGCAAAAATTGGAGCCGTCGTCCTAGATGGAGAGGAAAATATGTCATGGCGCCTAGCCGTTGATATTGGTGGAACGTTTACCGACATCGTTGCCTTACAAGAAGATTCAGGTGAGTTGCATCTCGCTAAAGTACCCAGCACGCCGGACGATCCGGCGAATGGGTTTATCGATGGCATCGAACATATAATCGACGTCAGCGGTGTGTCGTCTGGTGATATCGGTGCCGTTTTTCACGGTACTACCGTCGCCACAAATGCGATCCTACAGCGTAAATATTCCCCTTTGGGTTTGATGATAACTAGTGGTTACCGCGAGGCGCTTGAGGTAGCCCGCCAAACAGTGCCTGGAGAGTTTGGGGATATCACATGGTGGATCAAACCGGAACGGGTCGTCCCGTTAGAGCTTGTGCGTTCGGTAGAGGGGCGGTTAGATGTAGAAGGTAATGAAGTAGCGCCAATCGATCCAACGGAGGTTCGAGCACTCGCCCTAGAGTTTAAGCAACTCGGAATTAAGGCCTTAGCTGTTTCTCTACTGCATTCCTATCGTAACCCGATGCACGAAGAGCAAGTCCGCGACGTGATTCAGGAAGTCTACCCAGAGTGTTTTATCTCTATTTCATCAGATATCCTGAGAGAATATCGTGAGTACGAGAGAACGAACACAACGTGCCTTAACACAGCGTTGATGCCGCTACTATCGAACTACCACGAAAAGCTTGAGCAGCACTTGCACAGCCGAAAAATTACTGCGCCATTCTATATCATGCGCTCGAGCGGTGGTCTCGCCCAGGCCGAAGAGATCTCCCGCTTGCCGATTGCCGCTGCGTTATCTGGGCCTGCAGCAGGTGTAATTGCCGCTTGCCACTTTGGCAATCTTAGCGGCTTTCCAAACATAATTTGTTTTGATGTTGGCGGTACATCGGCGGACATTTGTTTGGTGGAAGATGGCACGCCACGGATGCTCACCGAAGGGAGGGTCGATATTTACGACGTCAAGACACCAATGATCGATATACATACCGTCGGCGCGGGCGGCGGCTCGATCGCTTGGCTTGCGGGGGGTCGCAGCCTTAAAGTTGGACCTGATAGCGCCGGCGCTGATCCAGGTCCCGCGTGTTACGGGCGTGGTGGAGAATTACCGACGGTTACGGACGCCAATTTGGTCCTAGGCCGTCTCACTTCTTCTCTAGCCGGCGGTGGCGTGGCACTTGATTATGATGGTGCGGCTAAAGCAGTAGGTACAATTGCGACGGCGCTCAACCTTGAACTAACGGCTGCTGCAGATGGTATCTTAAGGATCGCAATCGAGAATATGGCAGCGGGAATACGGACCGTATCTGTAAAACGTGGGCGGGATCCGCGCGACTATGCGTTGGTCGCCTTTGGCGGCGCTGGACCATTACACGCATGCTATCTTGCAGACTGGTTAGACATGAAGCAAGTTCTGATACCCCCGAGCCCTGGCGTAACATCGGCTTATGGTTTGTTGTTGACTGACGTTCGCATCGACCTAGTGCATACTGACGTGCAACGTGAGGATCAACTCGATCGGGAGCGCGTAGGACGCCAGTTTGAGGAACTCGAGGCCCGCGTTACAAAACGTCTCGTTGGCGAAGGGTTTGATTCCAATAGCATCGAGCTCAACCATTTTCTCGATATGCGCTACGGAGGTCAGGCATACGAGATAAGGATCCCGATGTCGGTGAGTTCAGATCCCATGGTGAAACGCCTTACCGCTGCGATTGGCTCTTTCCATCTAGCTCACAAAGACCTCTATGGCTATTCGTATGAGGGTCGTGAACCAGTTGAAATTGTGAATGTTGGCGTAACTGGGCTTGGGTTGTTAAAGCGCCCACAGATACCGGCCGCCATTACAGGTAGTAGTGCCCCGGACGCTGCTTTGCGCGATAAGGTTGAAGTGTACTTTCCCCAAAGCCGCGGGAAAGTCACATGCCCTGTTTACATTCGTTCCGAGCTGAAAGCGGGTAACCTCGTCGATGGTCCCGCGATCGTCGAACAATACGATTCCACAACAGTTATTAATCCCGGTTGGCGCGGTCGTATCGATGAATGGGGCTCGTTGGTACTAACGAAACGGTGATGTGTTTATTGTGTAATAGAAGCGTTGGACAGTGGCGAGACACGTGGTGAAGATGTAATCACAGGAAGTTACCATGACGGGAAAACAAGAATTCTCTCAGACGTACTATGACAAAGCGGATGAAGATAAGGCCTTTGCGGACTACGCAAACTATCGTTACGGAATTGTAGAGCATGATCCTGCCTACCTTGAGCGGATAGCTCGAGCGCGCGTAGCTCTGGATCCGATCTTAGTCGATATAGTCGATGGCGGGATTGAGGCAGCAGTGATGGAAGCCGAAGCCGCGGTTGAACGAACCGCAAGATCAACCATTATTCGCGAGCAGCATGACTACCGCGCTTCGCTTAATACGTTAGATTGTCTTTCGGTCTCTCGAGTATCGTGGGCAGCTACTGCGGATCCGATTAGAATGAAATTCGCAATAGAGGATATCTTGCCAGGCGACGTCTTTATCTATAACGACGTGTATGAATCTGCTGGGACTATTGGACATTTGCCAGACTATTGTGTTGTTACACCGATATTTTTCTCTGATAATTTAATCGGTTTCGCACAAATTTTTGGTCATGTCAGTGACGTCGGAGGACGTATGGCAGGGTCGTGGCCAAGCACATCCCGCAGTATTTTTGAGGAAGGGACGATCTGCCCTCCGGTTAAACTCCATGAACAAGGAGTTTTGAACGAAGGGCTTTACGACGTCTTGCTTCGTAATTCACGGTTTCCGGAAGATTTGCGTGGTGATATCGATGCCTTTGTCGGTGCTAACGAGATTATTCGTCGTCGCGTCGTCGAATTGTGCGAGCGTTTCGGACGTGACAAAGTGGAAGGCGCATTCTACGAGATTATCGATCGCTGCGCGGAGGTGGTGCGAGAAAAAGGCCTACCATTTTTTCCGGAAGGTGAGTTCATTGGTGAGGACTTTATCGAGAACGACGGGTTGACTTTAGATCAACCAGTGAAAATGAAAATCACAATGCGCAAGTATCCTGAGAAGATGGTTCTCGATTTTGACGGAACTGCTGAACAAGCTAAAGGACCTATAAATTGGGCACTCGACGGTCGGCATTATTCGAAATGGCTGGGGGCATTCTTTAAAGCCCAGATACCAGGAATTATTATCAATGAAGGGGTAACTGATGCTTTTCGATGTCGGATTCCAAAGCGGACGATATTGAGTTCAGAGTTTCCCGCCCCAGTAGTATCCCGTATGACTTGTATGTTGCGCATGATAAGTGCCTACACGGTGGCGTTAGCGAAGGCTTTTGATGGAGAAGTTGTGGCTGACATGCAGAATATTCAGATCTACGGTCTTTACGGTGAGGATTTAGAAGGGAAATTGTTTCTAATGCGCGAAATTTTTGGGGCCGGGTCTGGAGCAAGACCATACGCGGATGGCACTGATGCTGTTGACTTGGTGCCTTATTCGAAAAATCTTCCAGCTGAATTCATCGAGCAGCGCTTTCCGGTATCGGTTGAACGCGTAGGGTTGGCTATTGATTCTGGTGGCCCTGGAAAATACCGGGGTGGGCTTGGTTATGTGAAGGAGCTACGTACTCTAGTTGACGGTCACTACACTACAGTCACCGAACGCACAGCGTTCGCCTGTATTGGTATCAAAGGCGGACGTTGGGGCGCGCCAGGAGGGTCAACAAAAAACCCTGGTTCACCTGAAGAAGAGCACGTTTTTTACAGTCGCGATGCGATACCAGTCAAAGCAAACGATCTCGTCCGGCTTACCACGCCTGGTGGTGGCGGTTGGGGTGACCCATTAGAGCGCGACATAGAAGCCGTCCGGATGGATGTAGTTCGTCGTCTTGTCAGTCATGATAGCGCCGAACGTGAGTACGGCGTTGTGATGGACCCTGTTAGTTTTGAAGTTGACAAGAAGGAAACAAAAAAATTGCGGGCTGAGATCGCAGATCGGCGAGGTCCGACGACGCTTATTGATAGGGGGCCCTACGCTGAGACCCTAATCAAGAAAGGGTTGCTTGCAGTGAGTGATCCGGAGTTAGAATGTACGCGTTGTGCTGACGATAAGGTGCTTGAGCATTACTGGAAAGATCTATACAAGTACACCGAGAACCCCACGGATTAGACTCGAAAGGTAGATTATTTGATCTATCCTCGCCAGAAGGGGAATTTCCTTCTTATTCAGAAAAGTAAAAAAGCTGAAATAAATATCTACTAAGTGGATTCGTCAGTCGATCTCGCCGAACATAACATTCCCTTTAAGCCATCGAAGCACTTCATGAATGTAGCGTCGGTGTGATCGAAAAACTCTAACAAACCTCAAAAAGCATCGGAGAACGAAAATTCAGATCGCGGACGGAACGATTCCTAGTAGGCTGCGCGAATAATGTCAACGTGCTAAGGTTTCATCACAAACAGAGAGGGTTTTTTAATGGAAAGTGGTCTTGATTTAGCAGTATGCGACAAACTACTAACTACAACACGATCGGTACGTCTGCGGTTTGATATGGAGCGTCCCGTTGAACCAGAAATGATTGAGCAGTGTCTAGAAGTTGCGCTCCAAGCGCCATCACAGACGAACACGCAACAATGGCATTTTGTAGTTGTTACAGACCCCGCCAAACGGGCAGGCCTTGCGGATATCTATCGCCGATCGTTTGAGAGTTATTGGAAAGCATCGATAGAGAAGTCGCCCGAGGCCTTCGAGAACCCCTCAAAATCTGTAAAACGAATGATAGACTCGGCTGAGTTTTTGACGGCGAATCTACAACATGTCCCAGTCCACGTGCTGTTTTGCAGTAGTGGCGATCTGGTTAATTTGCCGTTGTTTGAACAAGCCTCAGCCTACGGCTCGATTATCCCTGCTGCGTGGTCTTTTATGTTGGCTGCGCGTGCTCGGGGGATCGGATGTTGTTGGACGACGGTACACTTGATGGATGCCGAAGCAGCATCTGACTTACTGGCTTTACCTAAAAATTTGACGCAGGCTGTGCTGTTGCCTGTCGCTTACTATAAAGGTGAGGACTTTAAACTCGCTGAGCGTCTACCTTTGAATGATGTCATACATTGGAACGGCTGGCAGGGGGAGCGGAGTTAAAGTTGACCTAACCAACTTACCATGGAGTGAGGACGTCCCGCTCGGAGCCCGAATTTTGGACAAAGCTTTACGTTAGTCACCAGACGTTCAATCCTCGTCTGATCAGAGAACGTAAACCACTCAATCCTATCGGTGATCGGGTAGATTACTTACTAGTCTGGGTGATGAATACCGGTGGAGCGGGGGGTGTTAGACCCGTCTCCGCCTCACAACGGGAGATGATTTCTTCTATGCTCCCACCAAAGTTAAATAGTGCTGCTTCTTTATTTCCGCACGAAAGTTTTGCACGGAGTTTTGCGGTTGCATCTCGATCGACACTTACACCATCTTTTTTGATAACCGCACCAAAACGTTTTGCGCCCTCCAGGGTAATTAATCCGCTCTCCAGGTCATATTCGATCGAATCGATGTCTCGTTCTAGCGGATCGCCGAGGCCCCCGCCGCCCCAAGTGTCGAAGATCAGATAGTCCCCGGGTTCGACTTTAATATTGTCGATCTTATTTACGAGAATTTCGCTGCTCCCATCTACTCTTTCTAACGTTTTACGACAACGTCGACCTGGCTCTGCACCCTTGACACCCCAAGGGTAAGTCAGCCAGCGATCGTCGTGGATTGATATCTTTCCGGTGGCTAGAAAGCGGTACCCAATGCGCATTCCGTTGCCGCCACGAAAACGACCAGCCCCACCGCTGTCTGGAATCGACTCGTAGGCTTCCATGCGCACGGGGAAGTAACTTTCCAGGTATTCGCTCGGAACATTGGTAAATTTTGGCCAAAGCGAGTGTCCGTCAAGCCCATCGCCGACAGGGCGTGCGGGTACGCCTCCAAAACCGATTTGAAATAAAAGAAACCATCTATCGTCCTCATCAATGCCGGAGTACATAAAATGAGGACTTGAAGAGAATCCGGCGCCGCATAGGTAAGTAGGGTTCGATTTGCCGAATAACGCGCTGATAATATCAAATATCCGGCCCATGGCGTGCGTGCGACCATTTACTGCAGCGGGCTTCCGCGGCGCTAATAGTGATCCCTCTGGTATACGTACTTCAATAAGATCGAAGAATCCGTCATTGAGTAAAATATCAGGATCGAACATCATCACCATGAACTGGGCACAAAACATCTTGTACATCTGTTCACTCATCAGAAAGTTAATATTACTTTGCGATTGTGGATCGGTGCCGCCGTAGTCGAAAATAATTTTTTCACCTTCACGCCACATGTCGCAAGCTATTTTGTAGGGACCCATGCCGATTCCGTCGTCGCAGACGTAATCTTCAAAAGAAATCTTCTCACTAGGAATAGTATCTTGAATAAGTGTAGACATTGCTCGGCGGTTGCGGGCTAACAGCTCATCGAGCGCTGAAGTGAAAAGGTCATCACCGAAGCGTTCAGCCATCTCTAAGCAACGTGCCTGACCGATCCGTGCCGAGGCAATAAGCGCGTTCATATCGCTATGATTCCATTCTGGAATTCGGCAATTATGTAAAATGACCTTCAATACATCTGCTTGTAATACTCCGTTTCGAATTATCTTGATCGGCGGTATACAGATCCCTTCTTCAAACTGATCAACAGCATCAGTCGGCATACTGCCCGGTACCTTTCCACCAATATCTGACATATGGCCAAACATCGCCGACCAACACAATAAGCGTCCGTTGCGAAATACTGGGAGACAGACGAGCCAGTCGTTGGCATGACTGATGGCGCCGCGGCATGAGTAGGGGTCGGACGTAAGAAAGACATCTCCCTCTTCGACGGTTTCGTCGAGATGGTCTATAAAGCCGGATACTGGCGAGCCGAATTGACCAGCGACGAGTCGACCCGACCGATCGGTGATAACCGGAAATCCATCACGTTGTTCACGGATGATCGGTGACATTGCTGTACGGAATAAGAGTGCATCCATTTGCGTTCGGGCATTGATTAACCCGTTTTCGACAAGGTCGAGAGTGATCCGATCAACTTCGGTATTAGCGAAGGGCGCGGGGTTTGTTTCAATTAAGCGTGCCATAACCTAGCCCTTGCTTGGGTGGATTAGAATATTACCGAACTTATCTACAGTGCCAACGTGGTTAGGAAGAATCAAGGTAGTCGAGTCCATTTCGGTGACAATTGCAGCTCCAATGATCTGATCCCCTGCTTTCAATTGCGTACGATCATAGACGTTCGCTTTATAATTCGCACGGTCAACAAAAATAGTTTGTTGGCCGAGGCGTGCGGAGCTCGTATTCCCATCGCCGATTTCGATCTCTTGGGCTCGTGCAAAGGTACTGCGGCTCGTCGCTACCGCGCGAAGATTGACCAACTCTTTTTCGGCTTCGAGTTTGAACGTATAGAGTTGTTCATGGGTTTCGTCGAAGCGGCGACTCACCTCTTCGAAGCCGCCTTTATTTAGTCCATCCAAAGTAACATCGAGCGTTATTTGCATCGATTGACCACTGTAGCGCATGTCAAATTGGTAAATCACTTCTCGATCAGTTGGTGAGACATTTTCCGTTTTAAGTACGTCAACCGCTTTTTCTCCAATCTCTACAAATAACTCCGTTACCTCTGCAATAGTCACTTCAGAGAAGCGTCGAATAAAAGTGCGTGAAGATTCGTTTCGCATACGCGTCGTCGCGTCTCCATAGGCGCAAAGTACGCCTGGCCCGCGTGGAATGATAGCGGGCCAAGCCCCGGTTAGCCGTGCCAACGCGTTGGCATGCAAGGGCCCGGCACCACCGAAGCCCATTAATGCAAAATCTCTTGGATCGTAGCCTTGTTCAACCGAGATTAATCGCAGAGCGCCAAACATGTTTTCGTTGACGATATCAATAATCCCCGCGGCGGCTTGTTGCAGGTCGAGCCCGGTCGCGTCGGCAATCTTCTGTACGGCCTCTACGGCGCGTGCCCTATCTATTGGCATGTTGCCGCCCAACAGAGCGCTTTCTGGGAGATATCCGAGTACAACGTTCGCATCTGTTACGGTTGGTTCTTTTCCGCCCATTCCATAAGCGGCGGGCCCAGGTACCGCGCCAGCACTTGCCGGTCCGACACGCAAGGCACCGGTAAGTTCAGGTACATGAGCAATCGATCCACCACCTGCGCCAATTGTTCGCACATCGACAGAGGAGGCTCGCACGATGACATCACCGACTAGTGTTTCACGGCGTAAATGTGCAACCCCACCTTCGACTAGGGCGACATCAGTGGATGTGCCACCCATATCAAAGGTCATAATGTTCTGGAAACCAGCTTGTACCGAAGCCCAAACTGCACCCGATACGCCTCCTGCTGGTCCACTCATCAGCAGGTTTACAGGGTAATCCGCAGCACTATGCGAGGCCGCGAGGCCACCGTCAGACTTTAAGATACTAAGCTTAACGCCGCTCATGGTGCGGTCCAGCTCGGTCTGTAGATTTTCAATGTAACGACCTACTACCGGTCGCACATAAGAATTGACGACAGTTGTGATGGCGCGCTCGTATTCCTGCATCTCTGGAATAACTTCAGAAGAGATCGACACAGGTATTTCCGGAAGCTCCTCTGCGAGGATTTCAGCAATTTGACGTTCGTGTTCGCCATTGGTGTAGGCGTTGATCAGGCAGACAGTGATGGCTTCAATGTCAGCATGGCGGAGTGCCACAATTTGATCACGCATTGCCTTTTCATCCAATGGCCTTACTATTTCACCGCGCGCGCCAATCCGTTCATCAGCCTCAATTGTCCACTTCATCGGCGCCAATGGTCGGGATTTTTCGTAGATGACCCAACCGCCAAGACCTCCGGGCACAAAAGAACGCCCTATATGCAGCATTTGCCGATAACCTTTCGTGGTTATGAAGCCAACTTTCGCCCCGCTTCCAGTTAACACCGCATTTGTTGCAACCGTGGTTCCGTGCATAACATGAGTGATGTCGGTACGGTCTACGTTTGATTCACTGCAAATTCGTTCGATACCGTCGAATACGGCACGAGACGGGTCATCAGGGGTAGAGGGCACCTTGGCAGTATAAACCTCGCCATCAGATTCTCGGATTAGGAGTAGATCGGTGAACGTGCCCCCCACGTCGGCACCTAGTCTAAACGTCATTACGGGATCCCTAGTTGGTGATTGATTTCAATTCATGTGGCACTAAGAAGTGCAATAATCTGATCGCAAGTCATGAGGTCAGCGTACTTTTTTTCCATATCAAACAAATTTGCTTCGTGGGGACCTAGCGCCCGATCACCGACACAGTCTGACCCAACGATAGTGCGAAAGTTGTAGCTCATCGAATCCACCACCGAGGCTCGCACGCATCCCGATGTTGTCGCGCCGGCAACAATCAGTGTATCTACCTGTTTGCCTAGGAGCCATGCGGCAAGTCCCGTGCCGAAAAAAGCTGAGGGTTGTGTCTTGCGGACTATGTATTCGCCAGATTGGGGTGCCAGGTCAGGTGCAATCTGCCCGGCCGGTGAATCTTCGTGCAACTTCTCGAGTCCTGGTACTTTTAGACAAAACGAACCCATGTCTGAACCATCAGGAGCATAGACGATACGGGTGTATGCGATAGGCATTTTATGTTTACGCGCTGCTTGCAAGAGCACTTTTGTGCGGGCGACCGCATCTAGAATATTCCCACCACCGTACTGGTCCGGGTCGCAAAAGCCTACGACAAAATCGATGATCAACAAAGCTGGTTTATCACCAAAACCGGAGCTATGGCCGAAACCCTGCCTC
>Ga0310344_10002148_pt1 | contig 14860 bp, 9 predicted proteins | sample HC15DNA20200_MG_FD_203801 | JGI IMG/M metagenome (GOLD analysis project Ga0310344, IMG submission 203801) | Marine microbial communities from station ALOHA, North Pacific Subtropical Gyre - HC15-DNA-20-200_MG | ecosystem: Environmental > Aquatic > Marine > Oceanic | place: Pacific Ocean: North... | reverse complement strand
TGCAGCCAAGGCATTAGGTCAGATTGGAACTGAGGCCAAACCGGCCATACCAGCCCTAAGCCAACTGTTAGAGGATCAGGATCCTTATGTTCGTAGCCAGGCGGCTAGGGCATTAGACAGATTGAAAAATAAATCTTAGGCCCAAATGCCAGTCTGCCATTAGTTATCGGACATTTATTTTGGCTGTTCGGGTTTAGGATTTGACAGTTTTAGTACAAGGGGTTGTGGTTTGGTTCTGCCAGTTGGGTTGATAAGGTCCGATAAAAACCATTATCAGACATTGTTTCAACCCCCTTCAGTCCGTTTTAGACCATTTCAGCTAAAATAAATGTCCGATAACTAGTGGCAGATTAGCATTAACAAAATTTCTACCAAGGGTAAAGAACGCTCCTTCGTCGCTGGTACCTGTATCTTTATTCAATATCAGCTACACATCGAAACCCATAGCAGTCGTTATCTTTATATGGATCGAGAGCGTATCGGAAAAATACAGTCAGGTGGTGAGAAGTACTTAAAAACGAACGACCCCGCAATACTCGATCCGGGCCAGTGATCGTCCCTTGTGGATTCTTAACTAATGACAGGTTATAGTAGTTCTGATGATACCGGTCATTGCACCATTCATCAACATTACCTGCCATATCAAAAAGACCAAAATTATTGGAAGCAAAGCTACCTACTGGTGCTGTCAATTCATGCCCATCATCTACATCCATCTTTGCCCAATCCCAATTAGGATCAACTTCTCTCAAAAATTCATCCACGTTCTTATCGGCATAATTACACTGTCGACCATTCAGTGCTACATTTCCCTATTTTCGTTGTTATCAATTGGGTAGAATCCGGTACCCACTATTAATACCAGTAATCATTCCAATGATTGACCATAAGGCCGCACAAGTCATTTCTCCCAAAATGAGACCCATAAAGAAAGGGCGTGTTTGCCTGTAAGTGTTCAAACCGCCGTATTTGAGCAAATTGTATTTCACCAAATAACCGATCAAAATCGAGAACCACAGTTTATGCGAAGCCCAAGAGCTCAACATGGTATATCCGATGGGGTGAATCGGCCACCAGACAAATATTCTTCTTAAGAAGATTAAGCTCAGCGTAACTATACTGCCCAAAACGGTAAAACCACTATTGATCCAGTCGGTATTGGTTTTAGAACTGGTTAGGACCGCATTTAGCCAACGCAGTCCCCCACTTCCTCCGGTAGGTAGATGTAAAGCACCGTGTTGATAGCAGACGGTCAGCACGGAGTAGTAGGAGACGATCAAACCTAAAACCATGGCTAGCCCCATGGCCAAAAGGAGATGGCGCCGATTGATTTTAATTTCGTCTGCCGCCTTTAAACCATTCATAATATTGGGCATCATAAATTCTCTGAGGTGAGAGGTTAAAGAGGTTGGATGCATAAAGAGCCAAGATATCGTGGAGGGAGTTAAACGTGAGGTGCCGAGAGTGGTCAGAAAAACGCTCTGGGGAGAAAAAGAAGGGTTAATCACCGGTATCCCGCCATTGATAATCTGCCAAGTCAAAGCAACAAACATACCCAATAACAAAAATACGAACATCAGTGCAAACGTGAATGTCATCCCCATTAAATGATTCAGATAGGCCAGCATAAGTATGCTAACCAGCAAACCCCAAATAGCCAGTTGATAAGGCATGGCTTCCTCATCTTGATCCAAATTAGACGAGTTGTTGTTCACAGCATCTACAAACATTTTTTTCAGGTACCCCCTAGCCTGAAAGACGACGAAAGCGACAAAGGTTAGACACGCACCTGCTTCTTGAGCAGCACTGAAAGAATAAGCAGTCCATTTAACACCGGGACCAGAAATTAGCGGCAAACCCAGCAGGCCACCGATCAAACATTGTAGTTTGAAAAACAAATAGAAGAACCAGAGACTAAATGCGACCTCCAGAGACAACAGGTAGCTAAAACCGATCATTGACCAAAATACGATCATTTCAAAAGGCTTAATAGCGCTAAAAAGTCTGCCGACCAGAACCGAGTCCAACCGAAACCGAACCGGGATGTCAGGCAGAGAGGGAAAGAATGTATGCAAACCGTTGAGTAGGTGAATAAAGGTCGGTATTGTAACGCCTAACCATAACATCTTATTTTGCCAGAAAGAGCTGGATAGACCCGTTCGGTAGGTTGATATTTCCACTGGGAGTTGCACCAGCGGAAATTGACATCGGTCGTAATCCACCCATTGCTTGCGTAAAATAGCGCAGAGGCAAGCCATAAGGAAATAGGCAATTAAGACGTACAAGCTCCAGATAGAGAGTGGTTTTAACCAAACTCGCCAAGGGACAGTTGCCCCCGCAGTCGAACCTTCAAAGAAGTCGACAATCGCTGTCTTATCTCTGACGACACGCCAAGTCGGAATATATTGAAAAAATAGCGAATGCCACTCGTTTTCTGGGGTGGCAAAATAGTCGTAAGCCACAAAGGTCGACAAAGCGTTTCGCATCATGCCAGAGGAAGGGATACCTGCGGCTGCAATCATAATAGACCAGATCACGACTAAGTCTTGGGAAGAAAAAGCAATTTTGGGGTTGAGGTAGATCAAAGCCGAATTAACAACTACCACTAAAACGGACAAGACGAAAAATGGGCCTAAAGGAAAATGTCCTCCGGCTAGAAATGTGTTTCGGATTACATAATCGTTATAGGGGGCCAACAAACACTCTAAGACGGCACAGGATAACCCAACTACTACTGCTCTTAGCGATATTTTCGTTGCCTGCTGACTGCTGTTCAGTGTTGGCATAGTCATAGTCTATCTGCCCGAGTGCTTTTGCTACCGCTCTACGCACATCGGGATCGTTCAGGTGCTCAAAGTCGACTTGCTCAGCCAAAACATTGCTGACTAACGATACACTGTTCTCTACTTCCTCTGACTTAACATCGCCGACAACAATATCAATAACAAAAGACTTATCTGCTTTATTTTAGGTTCCAGTTAGAGTTGGATAATATTTATTAACCTAATAATGAATTCTCGTTGAGGCTCAATATAACAAAGCCAATTGATTATTACCAATCAAGATCCGGATGCTTGTTAGCTGGCCGCAGAAATAGTACGGATCAATTACTTCCAAACATTGATCTGGAGTGCAAAGATTGATAGAATGTAGGTGACTTTTAAGTTTCGGAGATCCCGCTATCATGAGCAATTTGGAATTGCAACAATACCTACTTGATTTACAGGGATATTTAGTAATTGAGAATATCTTGACACCGGCAGAGGTAGTGACACTAAACCAACTGATTGATCAACAGCACCTGCCCACTCCAGATAAACAGATAAGATTCGGCCATGCCGGCGGAGGTGCACCGGCCGGGCCAGGATTTTTAGATTGGGGGCAGCCCTTTTGCAACTTGCTCGACCATATGGAAATCATGCCGATGCTGAGGCTTCGGTTGGGAGATTGTTTCCGACTTGATCGTATCTACGGAATCCAAATGTGCCAAGGGATGCGAAAAGGGAACTTACACGCTGATTACGGCGCAACTTCGCCTACCAGCAAGTCTCGACCTGGAGAATACTATCACTTTGGTGTAAATGAAATTCTTAACGCCTTCACTGTTGTCGCCTGGAGCCTGTCTGATGCAGGACCCGAATCTGGGGGGTTTTGCTGTATCCCAGGTAGCCATAAAAGCAACTATAAGTTGCCACAGCAGATCTTTGATGATCCAGTGCAAGCCTCTTGCGTCGTAATTCCATCGGCTCCCGCCGGTTCGGCCGTTTTGTTCTCTGAAGCACTAACACATGGAACGGCAGCCTGGTATGGACAACATCAGCGACGGACACTTCTTTATAAATATTGTGTGTCGCACACAGCGTGGTCGACGAGACGTGTCTCGCCCCCGGATAATGTGAAACTGAATCCCCGTCAGCGAATCTTATTCTCTGAACCGGCGGAACCCTACCGGCACTTTCCTTCTCTCTTTGAAGGGGTTGAAGACGACAGTGAAAAGTAAAATCAGAAACGACCTGGTTTGGGTTATAGTTTCATGATTAGTGGTAAGCACACAGTCAGCACCATTATTTATTCTTTCTCGAAAGATAGTGGTTACTGGAAAAATCTTAAGACAAAAAATGGAGATTTTGGATGAAATTGAAAGTTTTTTTGATCGCAGTTATTGTTCTGGCGGCATCGGTTCTTCAGACAGAGACGGCAAAGGGTGATGTCATCAGAGATGGTCTGGTTAGCTACTGGACTTTTGATCAGGCCGATGTGGTTGGTGAGAAGGTTGAAGACGTGGTGGGAAATCATGACGGGGAGATGGTCGGTAAACCTGAGATAGTTGTGGGTAAGTTTGGTGAGGCCATTGTGCTTCGTGGACCGGCTACTGATGGTGATCACGTGAAAGTTTCCAATTTGGATATTAGTCCCCCGAATTATCCCGATATCACTTTGATGGCCTGGGTTTATCCAACTACTTTTGGCACCGGGGCTCAGAAGAATCGAAGATTCGTGTTTGGGCATGATAACGGAGGATGTGATAGAGGCATATTGATGAGAGATGAAGGTTGGAGGATAGGTACTGGCTTGAAGGGAGATCCTAATTGTTATTGGGAGACCGGAGCTAGTGTAGAGGTAGATAAATGGCAACATGTTGCGGTTGTCTATCAGCACGAGGAGAAGAAGATTACGTTCTATAAAGACGGGAAGGGCTATGCCTTCGACGAGAATAGTAATCTCGATCCGAGCGGGCACCCTTTTCTCCTAATAGGAGCTCATCCAAAAATGCAAAGGATGTACGAGGGCCTCATCGACGAAGTGGCGATTTTTGATCGGGCTTTAAGTCAAGATGAAATCAAAAATCTCGGGAAGGGACTTTCTGTCGAAGTAGCTGATAAGCTAGCTCTTAGCTGGGGAGAGATAAAAACTTTAAGGTAAATTTACGAATTTGGTTGATTTTGCTTTATCGAGCAATTTCTTTAGCTGTTGCTACTGGCAGCAACAGCTACAACGGCTAAGATCGAACTCAGCACACATCAGAAGGGGCATATTGACACCGATATAGACCAACTGTGGCCGCCAAGGTTAATTGGTGGCGAACACAGCTTTTAATCTAGCGAGTAATGGTTTGGGACGTTGTGATTCCTCTGTCAGTAGCCGCTGAGCTTCCATCTGTTTTGATAAATTCTCTACGTTCTTTTAGCTGATAGCGTTCAGCTGTTGCTCTTGGTTCAGTGCTTGTTCTAGAAACTCAACCCTTTCACGTAAGAACTGGTTTTCACTTTCTACTTTTTCTAGTAATATCGCCTACGTAAGTTAACCACTATAAGTCTATCGATGGTGAAAAGTCTCCAAGCTTAAAGATCAACGACACCATTTAATTGTGGTCCACCGGCACCTAAAAATCCTCGGCTCGCTCCCGATTCCGATGGACTGACCCAAAAAGCATAAAGCTGACCTGAGTGTAAGCTAAATCTAAACTGGACAGGTCTGTCAATTAATGACGACAAATCCTCAGCACCGTGCCAATTGATGAGAGTCTTAACCTGGTTGGTTTGTACTGGCTGACAATTCTCAGCAGAAAAAGGTTCAATAACCTGCCCTTTCGGGTTCAGTATTTCGACTTTTAACAGGCCCTTCGGGTTATCAATATTGACATACAGAAATTTTCCACTGAAAACTATAGGCCGTGTGGTTAGAACCCCCCCCTTCGAGTCGGCGTCCATAGAGGCAAAACCATCACGACGCAAAGTCGCCAATCCAGTATTTCCTCCTGCGTACATAGCATTATCTTGTTCGAAAGAACCGGTCTCTCCCATTTTTAGACCCGAACCTTGACCGGAAAAAGCACCGTAGTAAAACCAAAGTTCGTCCCCCACCACCAGACACAATCCGCCAGCAGCATGGATGTAGCCGTAGTTCCAGTCGCCCCATCGCCGACTGCAGGCGATGAAGGCCGAGCGGTGAGGCCGATGCCAATGAAAACCGTCTCGACTGAACCCCAACTGAAGGTCGATAATTTTTGGTCGTCCAATCCTGGCGCACACCGGATTTTGCGGACCGTAGAATACGCTTAATCCTCCCAGTAAAATACTTTCATAGGCAACTGCATTCAGGTCGTATAATTGTGGCTGATCTTGCACCAGCGGGTCAGGTCGGTCCAATCGATCGGTTCGAGCCCATTTAACTTGTGTTTGATCTTCCCATCTTGCTGCTTGCTCAAATTCCGCCGCCTCTCGATAGGCTCGAGCCCGATAGGACCAACTTTCACGGATGCTAAAAACAAACCGCTGACGAAACGGATTGTAGAAAAAACTGGAATTATCACCACAACGAGAAGTTTGTCCGCGCTCGTTCCAGTGGATGCCATCAGAGGAGGTATAAATGAAACCTGATTGACCTTGGGACCAGCGGAAATAAAGAAACATTTTGAATCGATCTTCTGGTTTCGCTTGGTGATCTAACCAGACCAAACAACCATCCCGCTGATAACCGCTCTCCGTTGTTATCACTGCATTGGTTCCAGGAATAACATCCAATTCCGGCCTTTCCCAGTTTAAACCGTCAGTGCTGGTAGCCAAGGCGGTACCATCGAACCAACCTGCGTGATACCACATTTTAAATTTCTTATCTTCTGGGTCGTACCAAACCCCATCGTTGAAAGGTGCCGCCACCGGACAATGGCCCTGGTTACACTCCAATTCTGTTTCTGGCACTAACACTGGCGAAGCCTCATGTGGTTTAGCCGAATGATAAATCCGACGTAGCGTTGAATGTTCGATTAAAAAATCATCTACAAATAACTGTCGTCCTATATCGATTGGGATGATAGGAGGGGGGTTATTCAGATAGGGAACTGGTAACGGAGCGTTGTCCGTTTCTATATGCTGCGGCGGCCAAACATGTGGGGGCGAAATACCATTATAAGTAGATTGTCTGTCAGTCATTTTTCCCTTTTTTGGTGTCTGCTTGGTTAAAAGAAAGAATATCTTCCGTTTAGCTTATCGTTTCAGAAATATTGTCATGGAGAAGAGACATCAAAAAATAAAACTACATATCGGTGGCAACCTGATACCATGGGTTGATGGCGACTGATATCACCGGCGACAAAATTATGGTCAAGGTTAGGAACGGCCGCAATAACTGATATGGTTCTCCATTGGCTGTAAATGATTTGGTCAGACTAGCGAAGTTAAACACAATTGTCAACTTCGTTTTTTAATCTGGTGAGTTAGTTGCCATAACCGATCGTTCGCGAAATGACTAGTTCCCGAGCATTAATTATTCCTGAAGAAAAATGTGGCAGTAGAAAGGTCCATTGAAACTACAGATAGACTGGATGACAGTCTATCCAAACCGGAAAGTCAAGCTTAAATTGGGAAAAGAGTTGCAGGCATTCGTGATGCCAGAATTTGGCTCCCATGAATCGTAATATCCTATACCCGATTTATTCCAGATATAAGTTTCAAACTTTTAGTAGAAGTTCCAACAGCAAAATTTAAGCTTGACACAATTGTTTAAGGGTTGCATATTTAACTTCGGCATCAAATTAAACCATGTCTGGCTATGAAGGATATGATGTCAAATTCCCGTTATTGATAGCCTACAATACCTCTTACATCGGCAATTTTGTCAGTGCAAACATGCTATCAAAAAGTTGATGTTCCCGGTAAAAAAGGTATATGACTACGGTCTGAAACTATTAAACGAGAATAAAGGTGGTTACGCCTGCGAAATTTGAGCCTAAACTTACTGAATATTTCTAACTATGGAGAAAAGGATTGCCCTACCTCCCCTATGGGAGTCTCAACCCAAAAATATTGACCCAGTTTTGACCGTATAAAAACGTCTGATAATGGCAATTATCAGACGTTTTTTTCTGATTGTACAAAGTATTTTCAGGATGATAAGGCGGTAGATCTATAAGAAATCCCTTATAGACAGATAGAGTCTCATATTTTCCACAATATACTACTAGTTTGTTAGATAGGTTGGTTTATGGATAGATAATTTGGACTATCTATTTATTCTCCTAATTGTGATCTTAATCTAGTATCCATTCAAAAAAATAGTAAGGATCAACTACAACAATTCAATAGTTAAGAAGTCAAAAAATAGGTGTCAGAATAGGGAAGTCTAACCAACCTCCCTATTCTGACTGATTACACAAGTACTGAAAATACTCAAGCCGATGATCGGTTGAGGTCTATATGGTTTTAGACGTAGTCGAAATACTAATTTTTGATAGTAGCCCAAGTTAGTGCTAACTTATCTGCACCGTCAACAGGTGTTTTGATACCAGTACTAACATCGTCCATCACCGTTTTAACCTCTTTACCAGTCAAAGGACGATTATAGAATCGAACCTCATCCATTAGACCAGAAAATGGTTCCGAGTGAAACCCACTTTCGGAAAATCCGAGTCGCAGGGTATTGCCCTTGTTGTCTGAACATCCGTTATAACCGGCTTCGAAAGTACCTTCCTTACCGTCGGTGTAGACAAAGCCTTTTTTGGCCACAGCATCCCAAGTAATAGCTACGTGATGCCACTTGTCGTCGTCAACTACATCCTCCTTAGCACCACGAATCCAATCACAACCCCAACCGACTATTTCGACCGGGCCGGTATTTGGGCCTTCGGATCCAGGTTCACCGGCTTTGGCGATGTACATCTCTTTTTCGTGTTTCTCCCACTCACTACCACTGCCATAGCTGAAAATAGTTTTATTGTTTTGAGACGACTTGAGCCATAAGGCTACGCTATAACCATCTTTATTGCCAAAGTCGATGACATCCGTTTTATCGACATGAACGTACCCTTTCTCGTCGAATTTCAAGGCTTTACTAAATTTACCCGGTACGGATTTGAGGTCGCTACCCTTGATTTCACCATCGAACTTACCAATTTCATCCTTGACTGTTTTGCCTTTAATCTGCTCGAAATTGTAGTATAAGACTAGACCGTCTTCAACCTCTAAGGCGTAAACTGAAGTCGTTTGAAAACAAATCATACAACCGAAAACAAAGGCTATAATACACCAGTTGAAATTCACCTTACTGAAAAGATTCATCCTTTCTCCTAAGTAAGAAAATCACAATAATTTTTTGAATATGGTGGCATAACTGATCATAGTTGTCAAACATAGTACCAAGATACGCGGTATGAGATGTTACTATCATCAGGCGTGGTAAAAACGGATGGATGGGTCAACAATGTCTGATAATGAACCTTATCGGACATTATTACCAAGTTGGTATAAAAAGGCTAACTAATTAGACGGTTTTATAATTTTTACTGCCATGTAAATTTCTGTGATTACGTTGTTGTATTGTTTTGAGGCTGATAAAATCTGAGACTGAGATAATTGTTTTTCTTTCCGCTGTTTTTCCCATAATGGATCCAGAGTCATAGAGACGTCTGTAACTTCTAAATCAACATCTAGGTATATGCCCAATGGACTATTGGAATGGCCAGCATCCACTGATTGTTCATTATAGTTTTTCGAGAACAGAGCTATTCCCTCGGGAGTGATCATTCTGACATGAGTTGGATCATTTATAAAATTGTCATGTCTAGGGTGAGGAACTGTGATGTGCAGAAGTGCCTGATCCTCACAAACTCGGTATAACTCTTGTATTAATCTCAGATAAATCTGTGTGTTTTGTCCTAGGTGCTCTAAAACATGACTTAGAACTATTTCAGTTACACTAGAGTCCTCCCAAGGCCAAGGAAAGATTTCCAAATCATGTTGAATGTCAGGCGTTCCATATTTATCAACATTCACGTATCCTTCCTTAAAGTTATTGCCGCATCCTAGGTTTAATTTCATATTCTTACATCCATAAATAAAATTATATTATACCGTTCCCCTGACGTTATGTCTGATAATGGCTTTTATCGGACATTATTAATCCAGCTGGCAGCCTCCAACCACAACCCCTTGTAGAAAGACGGTCATTTTTCAGACTCAAAACCCCCAAATAAATGTCCGATAACCAGTGGCAGACTGGCATTTGGGCCTAGGACTTACTTTTTCAATCTTTCAATTTTTCTAATGCTTCTGCTGCACTGCTACGAACTTCACTATCCTGATCATCTAACAGTTGGATCAGGGCTGGAATAGCCGGTTGGGCCTCGGTTCCGATTTCGGCTAATGCCTTGGCTGCACGGCTACGAATATAAGGATACTCATCATCTAACAGTTGGATTAGGGCTGGTACGGCCGGTTTGGCTTCGGCTCCTATTGCTCCCAAGACCCTAGCTGCACGGCTACGAGCAGTACTATTCTGATCACCTAACAGTTGGATCAGGGCTGGTACGGCTGGCTTGGCCTCGGGTCCGATTTCAGCTAATGCCTTGGCTGCACGGCTACGAACAACACCACTTTCATCACCCAACAGTTGGATCAGGGCAGGTATGGCTTTCTTGGCCTCAGATCCGATTTCTCCTAGTGCTTCCAAGACCTTAGCTGCACGGCTACGAAGATAAGGATCCTGATCCTCTAACAGTTGGCCCAGGGCTAGTACGGCCAGTTTTGCTTCGGTTCTTATTGCTCCCAAGACCCTAGCTGCACGGCTACGAACATCACGGTTATCATCTTCTAACAGTTGGATCAGGGCAGGTACGGCTTGCTCGGCCTCGGTTCCGATTTCTCCTAGTGCTTCTGCTGCACTGAGACGAACATAAGGATCCTGATTGTCTAACAGTTGGATCAGGGCTGGTACGGCTTCGGCTCCTATTGCTTCCAAGACCTTAGCTGCACGGCTACGAACAGTACTATCCTGATCATCTTTCAAGGCTTGGATCAAGGCAGGTACGGCTGGCTTGGCCTCGGTTCCGATTTCTCCTAGTGCCTCTACTGCACTGAGACGAACAGCACGGTTATCATCACCCAACAGTTGAATCAGGGCTGGTACGGCCTCAGGTCCGATTTCGGCTAATGCCTTGGCTGCGTTACTACGAACAGTACTATCCTGATCATCTTTCAAAGCTTGGATTAGGGCTGGTGCGGCTTGCTCGGCCTCGGTTCCGATTTCTCCTAGTGCTTCTGCTGCACTGAGACGAACAGCATGGTTATCATCACCCAACAGTTGGATCAGGGCTGGTATGGCCGGTTTGGCCTCAGGTCCGATTTCGGCTAATGCCTTGGCTGACTGGATACGAACAGCATGGTTATCATCACCCAACAATTGAATCAGGGCTGGTACGGCTTCGGCTCCTATCGCTTCCAAGACCTTAGCTGCACGGCTACGAACAGCACCACTTTCATCCTCTAACAATTGGATCAGGGCTGGAATGGCTCGTTTGGCCTCGGCTCCTATTTGTCCTAGTGCCTTGGCTGCGTTACTACGAACAGCACCACTTTCATCCTCTAACAATTGGATCAGGACTGGAATGGCCGGTTTGGCCTCAGATCCGATTGCTCCTAGTGCTTCTGCTGCACGGCTACGAACATCATGGTTATCATCACCCAACAGTTGGATCAGGGCTGGTACTTGATCGACAGTGGCTGGTCCGATTTCTCTTAATGATTTGGCTGACTGGCTACGAACAACACCACTTTCATCTTTCAAGGCTTGGATCAAGGCAGGTACGGCTGGCTTGGCCTCGGGTCCGATTGCCCCCAAGACTTTGGCTGTCTGGCTACGAACATAATGATACTCATCCTCTAACAGTTGATTCAGGGCTGGAATGGCCGGTTTGGCTTCGGTTCCGATTGTCCCCAATGCCTTGGCTGCATTGAAACGAACATTACGATTCCGATTCTCTAACAGTTGGACTAGGTCTGGCACTTGATCGACAGTGGCTGACCCAATTGCTTCTAATACCTTGGCTGCCTGTCTACGAACATTACGATTCTGATCCTCTAGCAGTTGGATTAGGGTTGGTATTTGATCTACGGTGGCCTCGGCTCCAATTTTCTTTAATGCCTCGGTTGCCTGGCTACGAACCTCACTATTCTGATCCTCTAAGAGTTGGATTAGGGCTGGAATGGCTACTAATCCCATTGGTTTGAGATTTTCAACCATTTCTTGCTTGGTTTCTGACTTGATATCGGCGAGTTTCTCAGCTCCCATTTCTGACAGTGACTTAGCCGCTGGTTGTCGAAGGTCGTCATTCTGACTACCTAAGCCTCGGATCAGTCGACGCTTGGGCAGAAAATCTTGAGTTAGATAAGTAAAGATTAAGAACAGGAGAGTCATAATGGTTAAAGAGAGACGAACCCAAAGATCATCGAGGGGACCCAGAGTAAGAGGACCAGGCAACTCCCAGACGACAGCAATAATCAGGAAACCGAAGAAACTGCCGAGAGCTTGATCAATACGCTTGCTCCAATGAGGGGGGAAACCGAAACGAAGAACCAAGAATTGAGCGAGGAAAATAATAACTTGTCGGATCAGTAACCAAAAGAGAGGGATAATAATGGGAAAGTCAGCAATCAGGTCCATGAAAGCAGCAATCAGGTCCGTGAAAGCAGCAATCAGGCCCATGGAAACTTTGTAAAGAAGAACAGGAATGATAATTAGAAAAAAAAACGCAGAAAATAAACCGACAAAATACCAAAAAATCTTTATATTATTCCTTAGATACTTAAAGAGAAGAATAATAAAAGGAAGTCCAAACATAATGACTATAAGGGAGAACGGGACAGATCCATCTCCATCTCCTAGAACAAAGCAACAGAATAAATAATAGATGATAGTGCCGCATCCTAAACCGACCTTTTTCTTATCATGTTGGTTATTTTCGGGTTGATTGTTCATATAGGAAATAAGAGACGGAAAATTGAGTTTAGATCGTAAGCAGCCAGGGCATTAGAGTAAAGATAATGTCAAGTAAGAGAAGTCGAGTTGCAAGATTAAGATAGTAAGTGCAATGGAAAACTAGCAGGAAGTACAATTTTTTGTTGACAATAAAATAGTATGACAGAATTGACTGAAAAACAGAAGTAAAAAACGTAATTCCCTGAACATCAAGGCTAAATTCAATTTTCAAAATTGAAACAGAATTGAAATCCGCCTTTAAATCGAATTCCCAGTAGTTTGTTGCTTGGAAAAAATCAGAATAGATGTGAGTGTCAACATTGCTGAAAAGCCAAAAAACTGCTAGTAAATTTATGTGAGTGTCACCGGAATGACAGCTGGAGTTATGTGGAGGTTATGTGGGTTTTGTGGAGCCAAATCGACAGCCAAAAAGACCAGAGGGTTATTGAGTCTCGAATGGGATGAATTCAAGTAAATTGGGTGTCATCAAGGGGGATTATTCCAACAGTCGGCCAATCAGAAATTAATGACGGTGTTTGCGTCTAATCCAGCCTGGATATTTTTGGTCGATGGAGATTTGAGCCAATTTTACGGGTAGAATATTTTAGATTATAAGTAGCACTTATTAGCCAAATAATAGGCTGATAGGGATGAAAATAGATTGAAATGGAGAAGATGTAACTAATTAAGCCTCAAATGGGCCTTAAAAATGAGAATCTCGGGACCGAGAGGTTGACCAGACTAAGCGCGTTGACCGATTAATCGTCCCCAGAAGCCGACTTTCTTTTCTTCTTTTCCGGATTCGAGTAGCAGTTGGTTTTGTTCAGTTAGTTTATCAATAGTTTTTTGTTGCATGGCGGCCAATTGTTGACCCTGGTCTTGTTGCTTTAAGAATTCTTCTATTTGTTTGTTTTTTGCAGTTAACTCCTGTTGTAAGGTTGAAATAAGTTCACGTAATGTTTCGTGTGATTGCTCGTGTGGTTTTTCCGTGTTTGCATGAGCGTTTTCAGTGCCTTGATCTTCAGTGTTTTGACCTGCTACATGTTTTTCTTCATGTATTATGCGTGTGCAGTATTGTTCTATTGATTTTCTTATTAATTTAGACAATGAGATGCCTTTTCTTTTAGCTGTTTCGGTTGCAGTTTCATGTAAGTCTGCGTGTATTTTTAGTGCGATATTCTTGTTCATTCATGTGCTCCGTTCATGTACGTGTGTTTAGAGCGTTCGGGTGCATGTACATGTCATGTGATTTACATGAGAAAAACGTGTGTGTTTATGAATCTGTTACAAATAGTTCTAGATCTATTGGGAGAGATGGTGTAGAATAGGCGGACAATAAAAAAGCCCCTGCTTGAGGGCAGAGGCGGTAACAATAAGAGACCTTTGGTCGCTATAAATTGTTGGCTGCAACCACAATTATAGCAGATTCAGGGTCTCCAATCAATTACCTTTTGATTCGGAGATTTTTTTATGGCTATTGCTCAACAACTCCAGGCTCTCTCGCCTGAGGAACTGGTTTCATTCCCTCGCTCGACTGACGATTACATTCCCAAAGCCCATTCCAAGCTACCCTTTAACTTCGCCGCCATTGCCTGGGACATCGTTGACTCGGATCAGTTTCGCCACCTGTCAGGTGAATCCATCAAACTCTATGTCTATCTGGCTCGACACATTGACCTGCGGCTGAAGCAGAAGACGCGCAGCAATGGCGAGTACCTACTGGGTCGCACCTTTGCCAAGAAGTATGAGACCATCGCTGACGACTGCTATGGCGGCCGTAAGTCTGCTCGCTCTGTCCAACGCTACGTGACTGAGTTGGTCGAGGCTGAGTTGATTGAAGTCGAGAAGGGCTGGGGCAACGTCTGCACCTTCACCCTGATGGCCTTTCATCAGACCCAGAAGATCCAAGAGTACGAGACCAACGCTGTTCAACGTGAGTTCCAGATCCAGCAAGCTGCTCTACGGAACAACAAACTCCGCTTACTACGACAGGAGAAGGACCAGGTCATTGAGGTGGAAGCACCGGCTGAGCTAGCTCAACCACTCCATCAGATCCCAGATACGACAAATATGTCCACTCCAGACACGACACCTGTGTCCACTCTCAATA
>Ga0310344_10002147_pt1 | contig 14866 bp, 18 predicted proteins | sample HC15DNA20200_MG_FD_203801 | JGI IMG/M metagenome (GOLD analysis project Ga0310344, IMG submission 203801) | Marine microbial communities from station ALOHA, North Pacific Subtropical Gyre - HC15-DNA-20-200_MG | ecosystem: Environmental > Aquatic > Marine > Oceanic | place: Pacific Ocean: North... | reverse complement strand
GGACAGGTTCTGCCTTCTCGATCAGGGACGCATCACCTTCAGCGGCAAACCAGGACAGCTTTCGGAAAACGAACTGATCCGCAGAGCATATCTGGGAGGAAAACAAGTCGGCTGACCGCCGGCCCGGCTACCCGCTCCCAACCACGCCAGCACTTTGATCGATTTTCTGCAGAACTGCATAGACGGCCTGATGATCGGGTCTTCGTATGCACTGCTTGCGATCGGTTTCACGCTTATCTTTGGTGTGATGCGCCGTCTCAATCTCTCCTATGGACCGTCGATCATGCTCGGGGCGTTCTGCGGTACTTTCGTCTACCTTGAATTCCAGGCCGGTCACCTGCTGGTCGCTGTAGCGACCGTAGTGGGGGCTGTGGTGGCCGGTATTTATATCGAACGTCTGTGCTTCTGGGCGATTCGCCAGGGTGCGGCACTGGCCTCCATGGTGTCCAGCTTTGCCATCTGGATGCAGCTCGAAGAGCTAATCACGCTTCTGTTCCCCGAACGCACCTACCGGTTTCCACCGCTAGCCGAATCCGTATCGATTGACCTCGGCCCGTTTTTTTTCAGGGCTGAAAACCTGATTATGTTCGCCTGTGCTGCGGTACTCATGGTGCTACTGCACGTGCTGCTCTACCGGACCCGGTTCGGGCTTGCCTTGCGAGCGCTTTCTGAGAACCCACTGGCTGCGCGCTTCATGGGCATCAACGTCCAGTGGATCATCTTCCTCGCGTTTGCCTTGGCCTCCGCACTCGGCGGGGTCGCCGCTTATCTTATTGTCGGCACCGATGGTCAAATCACACCAATGTTCGGCCTCTGGGCCACTTTCAAGGGGCTGATCGCCATGATGCTCGGCGGCATGGGATCGGTACCCGGAGCGATCCTCGGGGGCCTGCTGCTGGGCGTGATCGAAACGCAGAGCGTCTGGTATCTAGGCACCGAGTTCCGAGACCTCACGGCCTATATGGTGCTGTTTGTTTTTCTGGTGCTGCGCCCTGGCGGCCTGATGGGGCAACACACCGTGAGACGGGAGCAGGCGGCCTATCGCCGCGTCTGAGGCATGGACACCTACCTGATTTCAGTACTCTCCAACATCGGCATGCTGGCATTCATTGCGCTTTCCGCCTATCTGCTACTGCTGGTCGGTGAAATCTCGTTTGGCCAGCAGGCGTTTTTCGCCATCAGCGCTTACGCCTCTGGAATAGCGACTGCCATGTGGGGCTGGCCGTTCTGGCTGGGCCTGGTCTGGGGCAGTTTATTCGGGGGGGTTGCCGCAGTCCTAGTGGCAGTCCCAACGCTGCGCCTGCGGGGCCTTTACTTCTCCATCGCGACCCTGGCATTTGCCGAGATGGTCCGCCTACTCTTCGAGATATTCACCTACCAGGTGGAAATTGATGGCGAACTGGTGGGTCCTGACGGTTCTGAGGGATTCCGCGATATCCGTCTTATTTATGAACAGGACATATCAGCGTTCGAGTACATGTGCATCATCTATGCCGTGCTGGCTCTCGTTTTGGCAGGCTTCATTTTGCTGGAGCGTTCGCGCTTGGGCGCCATCTTTCGGATGATCGGTGAAGACCCGATGCTGACGGAAATGCAGGGCCTCAATACGATCGCCTACAAACTGCTCGCCGCAGCCATGGCCGGTGTCATCGCCGGAGCTGGAGGCGCCCTTTATGCCCACCTCGCGACCTATGTAGAGCCCAAGATCTTTAATGTGATGCTGGGAGTTCACAGCCTGGCGTATGGACTGATAGGCGGACTCGGAACGGCTTTCGGGCCGCTGATCGGCGTGGCCATCGATATCGGCTTTCTGGAATCTGTACGGGCGATTTCCGGGTACCGAATGATCGTATTCGGTGGGCTGGTGGCGGTGCTGCTGATCGTCAGGCCGCGGGGCATTCTCGATGAGGCCGCCGTGCACTGGATCCGCCGACGCTGGCGACAGGTGCGTCATGCTCCGGATTGAAAAACTCTCCGTTGCCTTCGGCGGGGTCGAAGCTCTGGCTGGGCTCGACCTTGAAGTCCAGGCCGGTACGGTACTTGGCCTGATCGGGCCCAATGGATCGGGCAAAACAACGCTGTTTAACGTGCTGACCGGGGTTTATCCGGCAGACAGAGGTCGTATCTACTTGGGCGGAAAGGAAATCAGCGGCTGCAAAACCGAGCAGATTGTCCGTCTGGGTGTAGCGCGGACCTTTCAGAACCTGCGCTTGTATAAACGGATGACCGTGTTCGATAACGTCCGGGCCGCACAACACAGTCTGCCCGACACACACTTCGCTCAGGGGCTTCTCGGCCGAAACCCGCAGGAAAAGCAAAGGCGACAGGCCGCCCGGCAGATGCTCGAGTTGACCGGCCTATCTGAACAGGCTGATCAGCTTGCAGGCGGCCTACCGCTGCCCCAACAGCGCCGACTTGAGCTCGCCCGCGCGCTGATTCGCCAGCCCGACCTTCTGCTCCTCGATGAGCCCGCAGGCGGCATGACACCGGCAGAGACTTCTGCGATGGCCGATCTCATCCACAAGGTTGCTTCGCCAGACCGGACCATGATTGTCATCGAACACAAGATGGAACTGCTGTCGGACCTGTGCCAACGGATGTGCGTGCTCAACTTCGGGCGCAAAATTGCCGAGGGGGAACCGAGGCAGGTGCTGGAACATCCGGATGTTCTGGAGGCTTACCTGGGCCGGAGTCCATCCGGTGCTTGAGATCCACGATCTCGAAGTCCGCTACGGTCATGTCCGAGCTGTTCAGGGCATCTCGATACGCGTTGATGAAGGCGACATCGTTGCCCTGATTGGCGGCAACGGGGCCGGTAAGAGCTCCATCATGCACACGGTCTGCGGAATCCAGCCCAGCTCAGGCGGCAAAATCTTGTTTGCCGGCGAAGATATTACTGGTTGTCCATCGCACCAGATCGTCCGACGGGGCCTGGTGCAGGTCCCCGAGGGGCGCCTTATCTTCGGTTCCCTCACCATTGAGGAGAATCTGCGACTCGGAGCTTATGGTGCGAGTGGGCCACGCTCCGAAAACCGGGACATCGAACGGGTACTGACGTACTTTCCGATGCTCAAAGACCGGCTTGGCGAACGGGGCTCGGCCTTGAGCGGCGGTCAGGCACAGATGCTGGCCCTAGCCAGGGCGCTGATGGCCAGACCGAAACTGCTGATGCTGGATGAACCCGCCTTAGGGCTCGCACCGGTCGCGGTACAGGAGGTCTATGCATTGGTCGACGAGCTTCGTAAAACCGGCGTCACGATACTGCTCGTCGAGCAGAACGTACGCCAGGCGTTGGCTGTAGCAAGCAGGGGATACATCATCGAGAATGGCCAGATCAGGCTGGGCGGTGAGGCCAGTGATCTGTCCCGTCACGAACTCCTGACCAAGACCTACTTGGGCCTGAATCGCCAGAGCAGGGCTTAGGGGGTTCCAAAGTCACGACAACCGATGGTTATCTACCTATACTTGAAAGCCGCGTAGATGTGGAAACACCGGCCGGGAGAACCAAAAGAATGACCCTAGATTCTGCTGACACAGCTGCACAGACGGTCCTGACCCGACTTAAGGCAGACATAAGTGGGTGCGATTCGGGCACCCTCCGTCTACTGCTGACTGAGGCGAGAAGCCATAACGGCTGGTTGGACCGACCGGTCGCAGACTCTTTGCTGAAGGAACTCTATGAGATCATGCGCTGGGGACCCACCAGCGCAAACAGTTCTCCGGCGCGGGTCGTTCTCCTGAAAACGGCTGAAGCCAAGGCCCGGCTGGAGCCGGCGCTCAAGCCCAACAACGTTGAGAAGACCCTCGCTGCCCCCGTCACCGCTATCATCGCTCACGACACGGCGTTCTGGACAAACGCTGAAAAATTGTTTCCACACAATCCTGCCGTACAGCTGGCCTTCAAGGACAACCCAGCCGGCGCCGAGATCACGGCATTTCGCAACGGCACGCTGCAGGGTGCTTATTTCCTGATCGCAGCTCGGGCTGTGGGACTCGACTGTGGGCCCATGTCGGGTTTTGACAATGCGCTCGTCGATGAAGTTTTCTTTGCCGGGACCACACTGCGCTCCAACTTTCTCTGCAACCTGGGCTATGGGGACATCTCCAAAGTCATGAAGCGGTCGCCGCGACTGACGTTCGATGAGGTCTGCGAGATTCTGTAGACCAACTAGGATTTCCAAGGGCCACCGCGCACAGGTCTGATGCCCCTGGATGTGGCCCAGGCTTTTCCTTTTGTTTTAGGCATCCCGGTCGGCCTATCGGTCGTGAGTGATACCGTCAGTGCAGTGATCCTGAAGCCAACAGCACCTGAACGCTGCTCTTGCGTTCACCCATGAAAAGTCGGTTCCAGCGGAACGTACTACCGGTTGTCTGCCTGGCGGTCCTGGCCGCGGGCATCTGGGTCGGCACGAGGCTGCCCTTTTTTGTGAACAACCCGCCGCCGACTGCAAACGGCATTGTATTTGACAACCCCCAAACGATCGGCCCGTTCCGTCTGATCGATCAAGGTCAAAGACCGTTTTCGACGAAAAACCTTTTGGGCCACTGGTCGCTGGTTTACTTCGGTTTCAGCCACTGTGGAACACCGTGCGCAGACACCCTGGCTGAGTTACACCGTCTGTCCGAACAACTCGCTGCTGAAGTTCAGGTCTTAGTACAGCCGATTTTTGTCTCGGTAGATCCGGATCGCGATACACCCGAACGGCTGGCAGCTTTTCTCGCAACAATCAGCCCGAGGTTGATCGGCATCACGGGCGAGAAAGAGCAAATCCGGCACCTCGCCGCCCAACTCGCGGCACCTTTCGACATTCGTGCCGGACCCGGCGATACCTACCGGGTTGATCACTCCAACAATATCCTGCTCGTCAACCCGGCAGGCAGGTTCCAGGCGATCCTGACACCGCCGCATGACGCGACGCGGCTTGCCGCAGATTTCTCTGCCATTGCCCTCTGGCAACAGTCAAAGAACTGATTCATTAGAGCGGGCTCAGTGGCAGAAAAGTACCAGCCGGTTGCGCAACACAAATTGGACAAACGGTACTTTCCGAAGCTGGGTGAGCCGACCGGGTTTCGAATCGTCGATCACAACGTAAGCCACGTTTGAGAAGTCGCTTTCGGCGACTGATACGATCCATGGCGTTTCGTCGGCGAGACGCTGCAGCGCATCCACGTCATTGTGCATGACGATCAGGCGGTCGTCCGGGCTCGCCCGGGTCAAGCTGGAGTGCATCTTGAGATAGGAGCGAACCCAGACGTTACGGAAACTCGACCCCTCGCGCAGCACAGCGCCGGCGAGTAGGCCCGCAACAAAAAGACCCATCAGCAGGCCCGTTAGCTGTGTGCCGTACCTTGGATTCATGCCGGAGATGGGCTTTCTTTAGGTACTGCCATTATCATAATATTATGGGGGTTTTATACTGCAGGAGGAATAAACAATGGCAACCCTTCGCCATCTCTGCGTCAGTGCTGTGGCTGGTGTCCTGGCGTTGATTCTGTGTTCCGCACACGCTGCGGAAAAGAAATCCGCGATGATCGAGTGTACGCCAAGCGAGGAAAAGCTGGTCTACGATTGTATGGTGATGCTGAGCAGCAAAAAGTCGGGTGACATGATTGCCAATGCAGAATTTACGGTTGGTGCCGATATGCCATCCATGCCCATGGCCCACAACGTTGAGCCGGTGGCTGCGCACAACGCCGGCGACGGCATGTACCACGTCCGCATCACTCTGGAGATGTACGGTGAGTGGGCGCTCAAACTCGAGTTCACCAAACCTGGTCGCGATCTGGTTATAAGCAAGCTGGTGTTTACCAAGGATTCCGTCAGCCCGGCGGGTGGCAAGAGCTGCGGACACGATCACAAGAAACATAACCACAAAAAGCACGAGCATAAAGAGAAAAAGGACTGACTGCGCCAGCACACTGGGCCGGCAGCAAAAGCGCCGTGACCGTACCGTATGCTTTACACCGCTCGACTGCCGTCGTCGACCTCGTTCAGTAACCGGCGCATGATCTTGCCGCTGGAGGTCTGAGGAACACTGTCGACGAACTGAACCGCACGGGGAACCTTGTAGGCAGCGAGCGACCCTCGGCAGAAGTCGACGATTTCCTGGCCGCTGGCACTCGCACCTGGTTTGAGCACCACGTATGCCTTGGCGAGCTCACCCCTCGCCTCGTCCGGAATGCGCCCAACGGCCGCCAGGGCCACGGATGGGTGACCGCAGATGACCCGCTCCAGCTCGGCGGGGTAGATGTTGTAACCCGCCGTCAGGATCATGTCTTTCTTGCGGTCCACAATTGTGAAATAGCCGTCTTCGTCCAGCGTTGCGATGTCCCCGGTGTGCATCCAGTTACCCGGCGCCATGACATCGCTGGTCGCCTGGTCGTTGCCGTAGTAGCCCATCATCACCAACGGGCCGCGAACCACGAATTCACCTTCTTCGCCCGCACCGAGTTCTACCCCGGGATTCTCGGCCGAGACGATCTTGCCCTCGCTACCGGGATACATCAGACCGATGGTGCCCGGTTTGTTCTCCCCGTAAAACGGGTTCGCGGTCGCCGCACCGGCAAGCTCTGTCATTCCCCACAGCTCGAGAACCGGCGTCTTGACCCGTTCTGTCCATTCAATCGATTTCGCCGCCGGCAGGGTTTGGCCACCCACGGTCGAACGCGTCAAAGAAGACAAATCGTAGTCATCGAATTTCGGATGTGACAGCAGGAAGTAATACACTGTCGGCACACCATCGAGTACAGTGGCCTGGTGCGTCTGAATCGCCGAGAGAACGGCCTCTTCTTCGAACCTCGGCACGATGACCAGTGTCATGCCGTACATGAAGCTGCTGTTAAAGACGACCGAACCGTAGACATGGGGCAACGGCAGTGAGTTGACGAGCACATCCCGTTCGGTCCGCACATGCATTAGTGCCGTACCATGCGCATTGGTCACGATATTACGGTGCGAATGCATGGCACCTTTGGGGTGTCCCGTCGTGCCCGATGTGTAGCAGATGGCCGCCAGGTCGTCGCGGCTGCGTTGTGGCACATCAAAGGTATCGCCACCCTTTCTGAGCCAGTCTTCAAATGACGAGGCACCGGTGACGACCTCTTCGCCGAACAGCACGACTTCCTTCAACTCACCGCTGCCCTTGAGATCCAGGAGCGGCTCGGCCTTGTCGGCTGAACCGATAACGGCCTTGGCGCCGCTGTCTTCGACGACATACTTGACTTCATCGGGTGTCAGCATGACGTTGATGGGGTTAATCACCGCACCTGTTTTGGCTATACCATGGTAGCTGACGGCCCATTCCCAGCAGTTGGGTGAATACAGCGTCACCCGGTCTCCAGGCCCCACGCCCGCTACCTTGAGGCCATTGGCAATCCGGCATGCCATTGCATCGATCTGGCTGAAGCTGAACTGCCTGTCTTCAATAATCAGCGCGGTCTTCTCGCCGTACAAGTGTGCGCTGACCCGTGAAATATCCCCTACTTTCCGGATCATTGTGATCTCCTCCTCGGTCTCCCGGTTGATCGCTCGGTCTGTAACGCCCTCTTCAGAATCAGCCCTCGGGCATGGTGTCACGAATCGAGGGTCTGTTCACCAGCAACTCGGCCCACTTCACCAGGTTCGGGTGGCCGGCACGCCACTCGAATTCCGGGTTCCAGCGCTCCAAATGCAGCGCCGTGATCAGGGTCAGCTGCGCCATATTGCCCAGCGACCCCTGAAGAGCCGGGTGACCGACCTCGGACTCCCAGACGTCGACCAGGCGCACAGCGCGCTCGCGCTCATGGGCAATGACACCAGGTGATTGTTCGTCCGGTGGCCTGAACCCCTCCCGGATCCAGACACTCACCCCTTCGACCAGACTTCGGGCCAGCCCTTCGAGTCGCCTCACTTCCAGTCCGGCGTCGCCGGCTGGTGGTTCAAACCGCGGGGCCGCATCCAGATGGTCCAGGTAATGACACACCAGCTGCGAATCTTCCAGTCGCCTGCCGTCGGGCAGGACCAGGCACGGCACCCGGCCGGAAGGGTTTACCTGATAATACGGGCTGTTGGCCTGACGGGTCTTCGCGATGATCTGCTCAACACGGCTTTCCAGACCTTTTTCCAGGACCACGATCCGGGCCAGACGGGCAAAAGGGGAGTTCGTTGTGACGTAGAGTTTCAGTCCATTATCGGCTTCTGACACGGGGCTGCTCCGGGTCGCTGGCAGGTTGGTTTTCAGGATATCTTGGTGTCCGATTGCCTATCAAGTCAACTCATGACCCGCAAATTGTGTGCGGGGAGCTCCAAAACCTGCCGCTGCAGCGTTGTCAGCGTGTTCCGGATTCAATACGATGTTCACCGACCTACGGGTCGTAAGTGCTGTAAACACCCCTAGAACACAACCACGGCTACAGAACCCAACGTTCCCCAAGATGCTGACACAGGCCTCCGACAGCGTTCTGATCGTCGTTGACGTGCAGGCCTATTTCCTCGGTAAAATCCCTGTTCACGAGCGCGTTACGCTCGTCTCCCGGATCGCCTGGCTGATGCGCGCTGCCGATTGTTTGGATGTCCCCATCATCGCCACGGCCGAAAACATCCCTGCCCTTGGCCAGCTGTTACCAGCCCTGAAGACCTTGCTGCGCAGTGGCGGACCGGTGTACGACAAACTCAGTTTCGGCCTGCTGGCGCAGACTGACATAAGGGAAGCCTTCGAAGCGCTCGACAGATCGGAGGTTGTGCTTGTGGGCATGGAAACCGACGTCTGCATTGCTCATTCGGCGCTGCAGCTGCATGCCGCGGGCTACCGGACCCTGGTGATTGCCGACGCGACCGCTTCGCCGGAACCCAACCATGCTGCTGGACTGAAGCGGATGGAAAACGCGGGTATCATAATCACTAATACCAAGGGGATTTTTTACGAGTGGGCTCGGAATGTGCCGGGCGCGGCGGGGCTCCGAAAACAACTTGGCCCTGATCTTCCTCCTGGACTTATCCTGTAGGTCAAAGCGCGGTCCGGTCAGCGCCCGGTGACTTTGATCGGCAGGAATTCAGACCACACGATGATCGAAGACCCCAGAACCGAACAAGACCTCGCCTCGGTGCTGGGCAAACGCGCAGCGCAGATTCCTGACACGCCGTGGATCGTGACGGACGATGGATCTTACACTTTTCGTGAGATGGACCGGTCTACAAGCCGGCTAGCCAGCGGCTTTAGCCGACTTGATGTCACTGCCGGTGACAGCGTGCTCGTCATGCTGCCTGACACGGTAGATTTCATTCGCGTGTGGTGTGCGCTGTCCAAACTCGGCGCCATTGAGGTTCCCGTCAACGTCCATTACAAGGGCAACCTGCTGGCCTATCTGGTTAACGATTCCCTGGCCCGCCATCTTGTTGTCGACGCCCAGTTTCTCGATCGGTTCGAGCAGCTCGCACCGGACCTCCAACACGTCGAGCGGCTGATTGTCCGAAACGGGGATCTTGCCGAAGTGCCCGAAGCACTCGCGGAAACATTTGATATCGTCGATTTCCGGACCCTTGAGCACGGCACGGCATGGTCCGGCACGGGCCCCGTTTACCGGGACCTTATGGCCGTGATGTACACCTCCGGTACCACCGGTCCCTCTAAGGGCGCCACGGTTTGCCACGCCCACGCCTACGAATACGCCTTCGGCGTGACCGAAATGCTAACCCTGGATGCGGGTGACGTCTACTACGCGCCTCTGCCGCTGTTCCATCTTGCCGGACAGTTCGCTGTCGTTTACGCCAGTTGTATCGCTGGGGCAACAGCAGTAATCAGCGGAGGCTTCAGCGCACAGCGTTATTGGCAGGATATTGCGCGGTTCAGAGCTAACTGCTCTTTTCTGCTGGGCGCCATGGCCAATTTTCTCTATCAGCAGCCGCGTGCTGCCCGCGATCAGGAAAATACGCTGGAACGCGTGCTGATGGTGCCGTTGATTCCGGAGGTCGAGGACTTCAAACAACGTTTCGACTGCCGGGTCTCGACGACCTGGGGTGGCACGGAAATGAACTGCCCGATGCGATCGGGATTTGACCTGGTGGACAATAAAAGCTGTGGTCGGGTCGCCGAAGACCGCTACGAAGTTCGCATCGTCGACGAAAACGACGCTGAGGTCCCCCACGGTGTGCCTGGCGAAGCACTGGTCCGCACCCGAGAACCCTGGATTATGAGCAATGGCTACTGGAACCATCCGGAGTGGACCGAAAAAGCCTTTCGTAACCTCTGGTACCACACCGGCGACATGCTGATGCGCGATACCGAAGGCAATTTCTATTTTGTCGACCGGACCAAAGATGCCATTCGACGGCGTGGCGAGAACATCTCGTCAATGGAGGTCGAAAACGAAATCAATGCCAGCCCGGATGTCATCGAGTGTGCGGTCATCCCGGTGGCCTCGGCACACACCGAACAGGAGGTGATGGCAGTGGTCGTAGCCCGCGACCCGTCGATGTTCGATCCGGCCACGCTGATCGAGTTTCTGGTTCCCAGACTGCCGTATTTCATGGTACCGCGTTACATCGAACGGCTCGACGCCCTACCCAAAACACCGACCGGCAAAATCCAGAAATTCTCTCTGCGGGACCGGGGCCTGACCGACAACACCTGGGACCGGGAGGCTGCAGGACTGAAGATCCGCCGCTGCTGACGCGGCATGGCTCTTCCGGCCGGTAGTGGACCCTCTGGGCCCCACTGGTCGAGAGTCAGACATACGGGCAATTCACGACCCCCGCTATAATGCCAGCGATGCGTTCTCCGGCCTGCTACGCTGCAGTTTTCTATCTGGCGCTGGCGTGGACCGGGCTGGCATGGCCGGAACAGCTGCGCGTTGCGACTGACCTCCGCCAGACCGGAACGCTCTCCGAAACCCAAAGAATACCCGTTGTTCTTTTTTTCAGCACAGGGGACTGCGGTTACTGTGAGACTGTCAGGTCAGAGTTCCTCGACCCCATCGCGACTGGCGGGAGCACAACATCAGAAGTTCTGCTTCGCGAGATCCGTTTCGACAGCCAGGACCCGCTGGTTGGTTTTGACAACCGACAGACAACTCATGCCAGGTTGGCCAAAAGACGCGGTATTGCTATCGTGCCGACTATCCAGTTCACAGACGGGCGCGGAATAGAATTGGCGGACCAGATCGTCGGGCTAGGTACGGCCGGGTTTTACGGTGCTTACCTTGAACAGGGCATCGAACGGGCTTACGACAGATTGCGCGACAAGATGAGGACCTCCCAATGACCACGTTCGTCACCGATGCCACCAACGCCCCGCTGAAGCTGTCCGACCAGAAGGTGCTGCCGGAGTGGATCGATTTCAACGGCCATATGAACGTTGCCTACTATGTTGTGGCATTTGACCACGGGGTTGACGGGCTAACCAACCACCTGGGCATCGGTCCGGAGGGGATCGAACGGCGCGGGACATCGACGTTTACACTCGAAATGCATATCAATTACCTGCAGGAGCTGAACCTCGGAGACCCGCTCCGACTGACCTGTCAACTGCTGGATTTCGACATTAAACGCATCCATTACTTCTTCTGCATGCACCACGCGGACAAAGGCTATCTGGCGGCAACCTGTGAACAGATGCTGCTTCACGTGGACCTCGCCGAACGACGGTCTTGTCCTTTTCCCGAGACGGTTCAGCGGGCTCTGGCCGGATTGATGGATCTTCATCGGGCGCTGCCCCGACCAGAACAGGCCGGACGTACGATCGGAATCCGCCGCCGCTGAACCGCCCGCGGGGTCTCGTACGCTACTTACAGACGGGTCAGGACCAGTCGTCCTTCCATCGATTCTTTTTCTTCAGCGACTGGAGCGGTAATCCGCGAGGTCGCAGCCTTTAACTATCAAGGGAGATCGGTTCAGCGGTGAATACTGTCGTGAGATCCGGTTCGGACTTGAACCGGGTGCGAAAAGCCGAAAACAGTTTGCTGCTTGGTATCCGCGTTCTGGGGTGACGTGAAACGGGCGTGGGGCCATTCCGTGTAGTAGGGTCCGCCTGAATCTGTTGCAGATTGTTCGTCTTCTAGTGAGAAAAATGTGTTGTCCCTGCCATCCATCGCTATCTCCTTGTGTGCATTCACTGGGGCCGTTCCAATGAGCTTCATTCTGCAGATGAGAAAGTAGGATGTCTGTGACGGGGAACACCTTAAGACCCACACCTGGAGAGGCGAGTGTGACGGCGGTCACACTCGAGGCGGTTTACTGCTTCGTCGCGGATGATGACGGGCGCAGGCGCTCGAGTATGCCATCGAGTTCGTCCAGACTGTTGTACTCGATGACCACGCGGCCCCGTCGGCCACTGTGTTCAATATTGACCTTCGCGGCCAGGCGTTCCGAGAGCTCTTCTTCGAGTCGGAGAAGGTCGGCATCCTGTCTCACCCTGCTCCGTTTTTTCTTGCGTTCGCCACTCAGGTAACGCCGAACCAGTTGCTCGGTCTGCCGCACAGACAATCGCTGCTGAATGACGGTTTCCGCCGCTGAAAGCTGCTGTTCCCGTGGCAGAGCCAGAATGGCCCGGGCGTGGCCAGCTTCGATTTGACCAGCCTCCAGGTGGGATCGCACAGGCGGGTCCAGGTTGAGCAGTCGCAGAAGATTACTGACTGCTGCCCGCGAACGGCCAATACTTTCTGCCACTTGCTGGTGGGTGAGTCCGAATTCGTCGAGGAGACGCCTTAAGCCGCTGGCTTCCTCGAGCGGATTCAGGTTCTCTCGCTGGATGTTCTCGATCAGGCCGACTGCCAGTGCGATCTCATCCGGAACCCTGCGCACCACCGCCGGCAGCTGGTCCAGGCCCGCCATCTTGGCTGCCCGCCAGCGCCGTTCTCCGGCTATCAGCTCGTAGTCTCCCGCAACCGTTTCACGCACCACGATGGGCTGCACCACGCCCTGGGCTTTGATAGAGGCAGCCAGTTCGCTGAGTGCCGCCTCATCCATCCGGGTCCTGGGCTGGTAACGGCCGGGCCGGATACTCTCGACGGGTAAACGACGAAGCTCGCCGTCATTTTGGGCAGCTGTTTTTTCAACACCACCCAAGAGTGCATCGAGGCCTTTGCCGAGTCGTGCTTTTCTACTCATGGCGGATTCTGGGAATGATCAGCTGTCTGCGGATTGTGGGGTGGTGTCCGGGCCCGGCACACCGGACGAATCGACTCCGGCAGTTGTCGAGGCGCTTGCATCGCCCAGCATCTCTCCCGCCAATGCCAGATGGGCCAGGGTACCGAGGCATTTTTCGTCGTAGTCAATCACGGGTTTACCGTAACTCGGGGCTTCCGCCAGCCGAATGTTGCGTGGGATGACCGTGCGAAACAACTTTTCGCCAAAATGCTGGGTGAGTTGGTCTGAAACCTCGCGGGTGAGACTGTTTCGTTTGTCGTACATGGTGCGCAGCAGCCCCTCGATGGCGAGTCCCGGATTGGCGCTCTGCCTTACCCGGCTTATGGTTTCCAGCAACCCCGTCAGGCCCTCAAGCGCATAGTATTCACACTGCAGCGGGATCAGCACCGAATTGGCCGCGACGAGTGCATTGATGGTCAGCACATTCAGTGCCGGCGGGCAATCGATAAGCACGTAATCGTAGCCGGTTTCTGTCGCAAGGGCTTTTCGCAGACGGTAGTTGTCATTGTCCTCATCGCTGCCGCCGCCGAGTTCGGCCTGGGCGCCGGCCAGGTCGTGTTCTGCCGGCAACAGGTCCAGGCCCGGATTAACAGTTACGATGGTCTCGCTTATTGCGGCCTGGCCGAGCAGTACCTGGTAGACGGTCCCTGCCAGAGCATCCCGTTCCACACCGCATCCGACGGTCGCGTTCGCCTGTGGGTCTAGGTCGATCAGCAGGACACGACGCCTCATTCTCGCTAGGGAAGCACCCAAATTGACGGTGGTTGTGGTTTTGCCCACGCCACCCTTCTGGTTAGTCACCGCGATGATTCTGGTCATGCAATTTCGTTTTGAGGGTGTATCGAAATCTCAGTTATCCAGAATGACCGCGTGACGCTCGGCATCCAGACCGGGCACATTCAGCCGTACGACATCCACTTTTTCACGCAGATCCGGGGACAGCGCCTTGAGTTCGGACCCCGGGAATTTACCCTTCATGGCAATCAGGCGCACGCCGTCACCACGAAGGTGCTCTGTTATTCCCACCAGGGTCGGCAGCGCCGCGACTGCTCTCGTCACAAGCGTATCAAAATTCTTATCCGGCCGGTAATCTTCAACCCGACAGTGCTCAATACTGACTCGGAGCAGCCTAAGCCTGGCCCGGGCCTGGCTCAGGAAGCCGATGCGTTTGACCCGGTTGTCTAAAAGTGTCCAGTCGATGTCGGGACGGGCGATAGCCAGAGGTAGTCCTGGAAATCCGGCCCCGGAACCGATATCGAGCGCCCGTGTACCGCGTAGAAAGGGCGAGATAAACAGACTGTCCAGCAGGTGTCGGGTCACCGCGTCGGCCGGCGAGACGGGACCAGTCAGGTTGTGCACCCGGTTCCACTGAAAAAGCAGCGTCAGAAAATCCAGACACGCGCCGATGGCGTTATCGTCCAGCTGCAATCCGGCCTGAGCTGCTCCCTCAGCAAGCCGGGTTGCGTGGCGCTGCAGCTCGGCCAACACCAGCGCCCCTTCAGGCCGCCGACTGAAGCACGCGTTTTTTCAGGTGCACCAACAATAGTGACACGGCTGCTGGCGTTACTCCGGAAATCCGGCCAGCCTGGCCCAGGGTCGCTGGCCGATGTTCTGCCAGAGTCTGGCACACTTCATTGGAAAGTCCGCGTACATCGCGGTAGTCCAGCGCCTCTGGTATGGGTGTCTCCTCGTGGCGGCGTTGTCGCTGGATTTCGTCCTGCTGCCGTTCGATATACCCTGCATAGC